>Ga0307487_1000599_pt1 | contig 27622 bp, 20 predicted proteins | sample CBIW12metaG_FD_203665 | JGI IMG/M metagenome (GOLD analysis project Ga0307487, IMG submission 203665) | Sea-ice brine microbial communities from Beaufort Sea near Barrow, Alaska, United States - CBIW 1.2 | ecosystem: Environmental > Aquatic > Marine > Coastal | place: USA: Alaska | collected... | reverse complement strand
TTTCTTGCTGTAAAGTCGCGCTTTGAGCCGCTCACTCAGCTGAGGATCACTAAACAATTCTTCAATGGTTCGTTTGTCTTTCATGTTATTGTAAAATTAGCAGACACACTTGACTGAACAGTCTCGTCAATCACGTAAATATGCAAACCAAACTTTATTCTTTTCTCTCAGATATAATTATAAACTTTAACTTTGAGCTTTATTAAAATTTTCAAATATGTCTCAGGTTCTAAATAAAATTATTGTCTTTTCAATCCTCATCACTTTTGGTTGTTCATCAAAAAATCTTGAAAAGACTGATACGCCCACTCGTCCGAACATTATTTTTATCATGGCTGATGATCATGCCTATCAGGCGATCTCTGCCTATGGTGAGGGCCTGAATTCTACTCCTAATATTGATAGGATTGCCAAAGAAGGTGCGATTTTCACCAGAGCAACGGTTACTAATTCCATCTGTGCGCCAAGCAGGGCGGTGTTACTTACTGGCAAGCATAGCTTCAAAAATGGAAAAGTTGATAATATTCAGCCTTTTAACTGGGATCAGGATAACTTTCCAAAACTAATGCAAGCCAATGGCTATGCCACAGCTTTGATTGGGAAGATCCATCTGGATGGTCAGCCACAGGGCTTTGACTATTCCATGGTTTTGCCGGGTCAGGGAGAATATTACAATCCTGATTTCATAATTAATGGGGAAACAAAAAGAATTCAAGGTTATGTGACCGACATCACGACAGACCTGGCTTTGGATTGGTTGGAGAATGGACGGGATAAGGAGAAGCCTTTCCTTTTGCTTTATCACCAAAAAGCACCACACAGAAACTGGAAGCCTGAAGAAAAATATCTTACACTGTTTGACGATAAGGAATTCACTCCTCCAGCCACTTTCTTTGATCACGAGACTGACTATCAAGGTAGAGGAACAGCTGCTAAAGAGCAGGAGATGGAAATCGATGAGATTATGAGATGGGGATTGGACTTGATGTTGGAAGTTGATCCTTTTGGCGATAGTACGAATCTCAAATACGATCTCAAAAGATTTGATGCCGATCAGCTAAAAGCATGGAGAGCTGCTTTTGATCCTAAGAATGAAGCTTTTTTGAAGGCCTACGGCAAGCTGGACGAGAAAACTTTGACCCTCGAGAAAAGGCGAGAGATAGCGACATGGAAGTTCAATAGATATATCAAGAATTATCTGAGAACAATCCAGTCAGTAGATGATGGAGTAGGAGAGGTCTTGGACTACTTGGAAGCAAATGGTTTGGCGGAAAATACGATTGTGGTTTACACTTCAGATCAAGGATTTTACCTCGGCGAGCATGGCTGGTTTGATAAGCGATTTATGTACGAGGAGTCATTTCGTACGCCACTATTGATGAAGTTTCCAAAGGAGATCAAGCCAGGCACTAGCATCAGCAGTTTGGTTCAAAACCTTGATTTTGCACCAACTCTCCTTGATTATGCTGGAATCAAGGCTCCAAAAGAAATGCAGGGAGAATCTTTCCGCAAGTTAGTAAGCGGAGAAAGCACCGAATGGAGAGACGCAGTGTATTACACCTATTACGAATATCCGGCTGAGCATAGCGTCAAGCGCCACTACGGAGTGTCAACTGACCGATATAAGTTGATCCACTTTTACTACGATATAGATGAATGGGAACTCTATGATCTACAAGAGGATCCTCATGAAATGCAAAATGTATATGATGATTCCAAGTATGCAGATGTGAGGGAAATGATGCACAAGAAGCTTGTTGAGATTCGTGCCAAATATGGCGATAGCGATGCAAACGATAAGCGCTACTTGGACGAGTATATGGAAGTTTATAATCGTCGAAATAATAAGTAAAATTGAATGTGATATTAATCTGGGACTGAAATCAAAGGGTAGAAATCCGATCACTTTCCTGCAAGTTGCGTTACTTATGAAAACGACAAAAAATGAATAATTATAAGAAAGCATACATCGCAGGCGGTTGCTTCTGGGGGATGGAAGATCTCTTCAGAACTCGTCCGGGGATTGTTGACACTGAGGTAGGATATCAAGGCGGACAAAATAGTAATCCAACCTATGGAAACCATCCAGGTCATGCGGAGGGAATTGAGATAACGTACGATCCTGACAAAACATCTTTTAAGGAGATCTTGGATTTCTTTTTCAGAATACACAATCCTACGACCATAGATCAGCAAGGCAACGATATGGGGTCTAGCTATCGTTCTGTGATTTTCTACCAAAGTGAGGAAGAGAAGACCTTAGCACAAGAAATGATCGACCTCGTCAATGCTTCTGGAAAGTGGCCAAACAAAGTAGTGACTACACTGGAGCCCTTTTCAGAATTTTGGCTAGCAGAAGATTACCATCAAGATTATTTGGTGAAAAACCCAAACGGATACACCTGTCATTTTCTGAGATTTGAGGATAGTTATATATAATAAGACCTAGCATAAGGAAATTTTTGAAGGGCTTGCACAGGATTGTGTGAGCCCTTTTTGCATAGCCTTACTTTAGGGTCTTTGAAGGTATGTCTATTTTAGGAGGATTGGTGGTAAGTGATTTCCCCACGATTGATCAGAATAAAGGTGGCCAAAACAAGTTTAATTATTTTGTGATTTTCTAGCTCAGAACGACCTAGCATTCTAACTTGCTTCTGATAGGTTAAACTAATAAGGATACAATGAAACATACTTTTAAAACGATTTTTCTTGCCGCACTGGCTGTACTTGCTTTTGCATGCAGCACTGACGAAAAAGAAAAAACGGCAGACCGACCGAATATCATTTTTATCATGTCGGATGATCATGCCTACCAGGCAATTTCTGCCTATAATGATAAACTGATTGAGACACCCAATATCGATCGCATTGCAAAAATGGGTATGCTCTTCACGAACGCTTCGGTGACTAATTCGATCTGTGCTCCATCTAGAGCAACAATATTGACTGGAAAACACAGCCATATTAATGGGAAAGTGGATAATCATTTCCCTTTTGACACGACCAATATCACCTTTCCTCAGATCTTACAGAATGCAGGCTATCAGACAGCTATGTTTGGGAAATTGCATTTTGGAAATAGTCCAAAGGGATTTGATCAGTTTAAGATTCTTCCAGGTCAGGGAGTATATTACAATCCTGATTTCATCACCAAAAATGAAGGCGAAATCAATGTAGAAGGTTACGTGACAGATATCATCACAGACATGACGTTGGATTGGCTTCAAAATGACCGGAAAAAAGATCAGCCTTTTATGCTTATGTATCTCCACAAGGCTCCGCACAGAGAATGGTTGATGCCGGAGAAATACAGAGAGGAGATGCTCAATAGAACATTTCCCGAGCCTGCTACTCTTTTTGATGATTATTCAGGGAGAGGCAGGGCAGCTCATGAGGCTGAGATGAATTTACTGACCGATATGAACTGGGCGGGAGATTCAAAAATTTATCCTGAAGTCATGGATGAACTGGGAATTGCTGAGACGTCCAACTGGGATAAGGGAGCATTTGAAAGAGAAGTAGGTCGGATGAATGCTGCACAAAGAGCTGAATGGGATGCCCATTACATGAAAGTAAACGAGGACTTCAAGAGCGCTTATCCAACGATGACTGAGAAGGATAAGATGAGTTGGCGATACCAGCGTTATATGCAAGATTATCTGGGCACAATTAAGTCGGTCGACGAAAATGTGGGTAGGGTGCTGGATTACCTAGAAGCAAATGATATGATGGAAAACACCATTATTGTTTATACCTCAGACCAAGGTTTTTACCTGGGCGAGCATGGCTGGTTTGATAAGCGATTTATTTATAATGAGTCGTTTAAAACTCCTCTTTTGATGGCTTGGCCGGGCAAAGTTAAAGCAGGTTCAACCTCTGATGAGATGGTGCAAAATTTAGATTTTGCGCAGACCTTCTTAGCTGCCGCAGGAATTGAAGCTCCTTCCGATATGCAGGGAGAAAGTCTAATGCCACTGCTAACAGGCGAAACGGACAAGTGGACCCGAGACGCGGTGTATTATCATTATTACGAATATCCATCTGTTCATATGGTCAAGCGTCACTATGCGATTGTGACTAAAGAGTATAAGCTAGTTCATTACTATTTTGACATCGATGAGTGGGAGCTGATTGATCGTAAGAAAGATCCTATGGAATTGACAAATGTGTATAATGATCCTGCTTATGCTCAGATTAGAGCTGATCTGCACAAGCAATTAGATGGATTGCGTGAGAAATATGGAGACAGTTCAGAATTGAGTCAGGCGTACATTGATAAGTACTTGGATTTTCTCGAAAAGAACAAGAATAATACGGGAGGGAAAAACACCGACTTGATCGATAAGATCTTTGAGGACAGAAAGTAGAAATAGAGCAGGATTTAGCTCGATTGTAAGCCTCATTGGAATTATTCTCTGAAGCTTTTTTTTATTTTTTATTCCTAAAGTTCACAGAGTTTTTCGCAGAGCGCACAGCTACGGCTAGTCTGAGTCATAGTTAAAATATTGGGATAATAATTGGGCTGAAAGCTCCAAATATTCCAGCCCAGTCTGAAGAGCTGGATATTTAGGTGTAGGCCAAATTATGAAGCTCTGAAAGAGCAAAATCCATCGTTCAGGTTCGTTTATAAGACGATAAATCATAAATGAATTTTTTTAAGAGAATATGATACCTAATTTGAATGTAAATAACCTAACCCATGAATAATCTCTCTCAATCCTACACTCTCTCACCTGAGGCAAAAGTTTTTTACCAGGAAAACAACTTCATCAAACTCAAGCAGGTGCTAAGTCCAGAAGAAGTCGCTCATTTCAGTGAAGTGATCTCGACCGAAGTCAATCGAAAGAACACGCAAGACAGCCCCCTTGATCAACGTGATACGTACAGTAAGGCCTTCTTGCAGATTTTCAACTTATGGATTGACAATGATGAGATCAAAAAGCTTATAATGAGTAAGCGATTGGCTCAGATTGCGGCAGATTTAATGGATTGCGAGCAGGTAAGAATATACCACGATCAGGCATTGTTCAAAGAGCCAGGTGGAGGCATTACACCTTGGCATGCAGATCAGTATTATTGGCCAATTGACACAGATAAGACGATTACTGCGTGGATCCCATTGCAAGCCACTCCGTTAGAGATGGGTCCATTGGAGTTTTCGGCCAAAAGTCAACAAATTGTTTTCGGGAGAGATCTGCAGATTGGAGATGATTCCGAGTCGAAGATCAAGGATAATCTCCGAATCAACAACTTCGATCACGTGATTGAAGCGTTTGATTTAGGCGAAGTAAGCTTCCATTCTGGCTGGGTTTTTCATCGCGCCGGAGCCAATATGACTGATCAGATGAGAAAAGTGATGACTGTGATTTATATGGATGCAGCCGCCAAACTTAAGGATCCTGAGAATGATAATCAGATTCACGATTGGAATACCTGGTGTCCAGGTGCAAAGATTGGACAAGTAATCAATACACATTTGAATCCAATTGCTGGGTGAGAACGAGAGGATTGGAAGGATAAAATCAATTATTTTATGTATTCAAGTTATCCCCTGCTATCAGAGCTGGATTCTTAAATCAGACTATGTGTTATTTAAAAGAAGCAATCGTTAATTAATTGATCTTTAAGTGTGTTTAGAAGTGGGGAGTACTTATAAAATAAGAACTGTATTCAAGGATATAGTGAATTCTGTATATACGCTATTCTGCCAGTAAGCGAATTCTCTTTGGTCAATGGGTTAGAAGACCGATGACCGAAGATTGGAGAAAACCAGAATTAACTATTTCTGTGGATTTTTAGTCTTATAAATTTTCTACTGGCAAGATTCCGTATAATCACATAATGAGTTTATCGAATCATCAAATAGTGGTGCTATTCATACAATTATGAGCTTAAGATCTGATTTTCTAGCAAAGTATGAATTTGGATTGCTGATTTTAAATTCAGCGCTCCATCACTAAAATAGTTTACTGATTCGGTTCTTCAAAAGACAATTATTTTAAAAACCTTTTGCACAAGACAATTTTAGTACCTTTAAGCAACCTATCTTGTTTTATGCTTATCGGTTTACTAATCGTAATTCTTATTATTTATACGGGAATTTATCCTTTGCTTGCGTTGATATATATTTTAAAAGGATCTTCTTTTCAGAGAGGAGAAGTTGACGATAAAAGCGACTCATCCATCGCATGTATCATTACTGCATATAAAGATTGGGAAATTGCAGCACCACTGATAAGATCAATTCAAAAACAGACTTTCAGGAATTTCCACATATACCTCGTAGCGGATAATTGTAGCGAAGTTGTAGACATTAGCAATCAAGAGCAGCTAACCGTTATTCAGACAGACCATCCCTTAAATTCAAAGATCAAATCCATTCAATTGGCAGTTGATAACTTCAAAAATAAGCATGATGCTGTTTTGATTCTTGATCCTGATAATCTTTTGCACAGCCATTCACTAGATAATCTAGTTGATTCTTTTAAGAAGGGATTTGATGTAATCCAAGGACAGCGGGTTGCAAAAAATCTGGATACCAAAATCGCAGCGCTGGATGCATTGGGCGAGATATATTATAATTTTAATCAACGTCAAACTCCTTTTGCTGCCGGATCATCCGCTACAATAGCTGGTTCGGGGATGCTAATAGAACTTGATTTATTCTTGAACTATTTAAAACTTTTTGAGGATGAACAAGGTGTCGTCTTGGCAGAAGATAAACTATTGCAAATGTTTGTAATCCAGGAAGGTAATAGGATTGCATACAGAGAAGATGCCTTGATTTTTGATGAAAAAAGCACTACTGGATCACAAGTTCAAAAACAGAGGACCCGCTGGCTAAAGTCTTATTTTGATCATATTGGTGATGCTTTTTCACTTATGGAAGTTTGTTGGTCCAAAAAGAATTACCAGGGTGCTTTTTTCTCATTTATGATTAGTACTCCACCATTTATTATTCTAGTTGCTTTGATGTTGGTAACTGGTTTAGCCTCATTGGCCTTCGCTCCTCAGTATCTTATTGGAGTAGGTTATTCCCTTGTTTTATTTGTGTTGTCATGGGTGTTGGCATTGTACTTTTCACATGCTCCCAAAGTAATATGGACGGCAATCCCGTGGATACCTGTTTTTATGGCTAGACAAGTGTTATCTCTTCTGGGATTTGGGAAAGCAAAAAAGGATTTCTTGGCAACCGAGCATACGCAATACTTGGAAATTGAGGAAGTGTGGGAGGCAAGGAAAACTCATTTCAAGCATCTAAAAACTCTAAGATGACAAATATAAAAGAGCTCAAAAATTTACCCATTGTGATGTTATCTATGTCAAGATGGGACTCGCCTATATCTTCTGCATCTTGGTCTTTAGCACAGGAATTCGCCCGATCACAACCTGTCTTTTATGTAGATTACCCGTACACCTTCTTGGATTACAAGCGTGAAAAAGAGCTAGAATCCGTAAAAAGTAGAAAGCTAGCGCTCTTAGGCAAGGGTGATGCTACTCGGCTATTAGCGGAAAATTTATGGTCGATCACCCCTCCGCTGATGTTTCCAATTAATTGGCTACCACCTGGGCATGCTTACACTTTTGTAAGAAATTTGAATAACAAAAAAATGGCCTCAAGCATTAAAAAAGCTTTAAAGGCCCATGGATTTCATGATTTCATCTTGTGGAACTCTTTTAACCCTATCTATTTATCTTCTTTCAAGGGTCAGCTGCATCCAAAACTTTCTGTCTATCACTCAAGAGACGCCATCGGTGCGATCAATGAATATACGAGGAAGCATGGAGTCTCTTCCGAAATTGAAGCAATCGGGAAGTATGATTTAGCTCTTGCATCTTCAACAAAACTTGCAAAGGATCTAACCAACTATTCAAAAAAAGATGTTCTCTTATTTGCAAATGGAGGAAATATAGAACTGTTTTCTAGGGCTTGGAAGGAAGTGATTGAACTGCCTAAGGATCTGGCCAATATTCCCAAACCGATTATCGGATATGTTGGAAACATCTGTCAGAGGCAAGATTATGCTCTTTTGGAAAAAATAGCACAACAGAATCCTGACAAATCCTTAGTTTTTATTGGTCCTAGAGAAGATCATTTACACACGGATATCAAAATGGATAGATTCCCAAATGTTTACTTTTTGGGCCCCAAAAATCTAAAGATCCTTCCAGATTACCTCAGTTTCTTTGACTGTGCAATTATTCCATTCTTGAGAAATGATCTGACAGAAAGTATCTACCCACTTAAGATTAACGAGTATTTGGCTGCTGGTCAGTCCGTCGTAACAACAAATTTCTCAGATGATATTGCGTCTTTCAAAGAAGTCATTTGGCTAGCAAATACTCATGAGGAGTTCCTTGCCTATATCAAAACTGCAATTGAAAATCAGTCTTTAGCAATCAAAAGGAAAAGATTTGAATCAGCTGAAAATAATTCCTGGGGAAATAGAATTGAAATGTTCTGGGAATTAGTCCAACAAAAAGTAGTTAAAAATTAATGGAGTCATTATTTATAATCTCGATTTTAATCATATTCTATACCTATGTCGGGTATGCTTTAGTGATTTATTTATTACTAAAGTTCAAATCATCTCATGACATACCCATACTAGAGGAAAGGAATCTGCCTTCAGTATCCCTGATTGTTCCATGTTTTAATGAGGGAGAAGAATTAAATAAAAAAGTGGAGAATACCCTTGCCTTAAACTATCCAAAGGAGTTGATTGAATTTATTTTTATATGTGATGGTAGTTCTGATGGTTCGGAGCATATTCCTGCTTCTTTTAAGGAAATTAGAACCATGTTTAGCCCCGAAAGAAGGGGGAAATTGGCAGCGATGAAAAGAGCTGTAAAGGAGAGTACTGGTGAGATTTTAGTTTTTTGCGATGGAAATACGGTATTGAATTCGGAAGCTATTCTTGAAATGGTAAAGTATTACCAAGATGTTCGTGTAGGTGCCGTCACTGGTGAGAAATATATCTTAGTTAGTGAAGAGGACGCAGCAAGTAGTACCGGTGAAGGTTTTTATTGGAAATATGAATCGTTTCTAAAGAAAATGGATGCGCAATGGAATACGCTTGTTGGCGGAGCAGGGGAGCTGATGTCCTATAGAAAAGAATTATTTGAGTTTCTACCGGATGATACTATTCTAGATGACTTCATGTTGACCATGAGAATAGCTGAAAAAGGGTATAAGGTAAAGTATGCTCCGGAAGCAAGAGCATCCGAGTATGCCAGTGCAAATGTAGAGGAGGAATTGAAAAGAAAAATCAGAATAGCGGCAGGTGGATGGCAAAGTATCTCGAGATTGTCGAAGGCGGCCAATCCATTTCATGACTTCTCCTTATTCTTCCAATATATTTCTCATAGAGTGTTGCGATGGACTGTGGCTCCATTTTTACTTCTTACTGTCTTTATTCTGAATCATTTTCTTGCCTTTAAGGATGGAAATGAACTGTATTTCTACATTCTTATTGCTCAATACGTTTTCTATGTAGTTGTTTTTCTTGGATACCTCCTCCGAAATCAAGTGGTTTCAATCAAAGGTTTCCATTTGCCTTATTACTTCTACATAATGAATTATGCGGCGATCAGAGGATTTTTCAGATGGTTGAAAAATAGTCAGCCCGCTACATGGGAGCGGGCTAAAAGAGCAGGTTAATCTAAACCAGAACTATGCACCAGAAATCCTATTAAGTGATTCAATCACTTCGAAATCAGCTACTTTTTTGCTATTTTCCGACTTCACCGCTCACTACGAATACTAATACATAACCCGGATCAAATCACATTATTTTTTAAAAATATTAAATACAGAGACGTTCTTTTCCTTGATTTGAATAAGAACTTCATTGATTTGCGAACTAAGAGAGTCTAGATTTGATAAGCACGATTCCACTTTGTTTTTGATAATCGATAATTCCATTTCTTTATCTTCAACTACCAAATGTTCGAGTTTAAATAGCTTGAATAGCTCTCTGTACTTGTGAGACCAGCTAATGGCCACGCAGGGAATCCCAAGACTCAACGCGAAAATAAGTGAGTGAAATCTCGAGGCAATCAAAAAATCGCATGTTTTGATGATGGTTTTGATTTCTTCTGCTGATCGGTAACCACTAATTAGATGGAGATTTGATTTACTGTCAGACAGGTTATATAAAAGATTACATAAAAAGGCATCGTCTTTATTCGTATCCCCCGGAGGACGGATTTCATTCGGAATTAAAAGTACATGGTATTTTTCCTGTAGCAATTGAATTGTCTCCAGTATTATTTTCACGTAACTATTGCTAGCATCAGCTTTTCCCATTCTTTCCAATACTCTCATATTAGGTGAAATGCCGATTATTAATTTTTCCTTTTTCAACTTGTTGATTCCAGGATAAACGGATTCTGGATCATTCTGCGGAATAGGAAAGTGAAAAGCGATATCTGGCATCAACGGTATTTCCTCTACCTTTTTTTCAAGGAGTTCCGCTACAAATTCACGTGATTGATCATCCCGAGCATAAAAGCCGTCTGATTTCTCTAGCATCAACTTACAATTAGCAGCCACCTTAGGGTCTTTGAAGGTACCCCAAGCTTGAGGCATGAAGTAGTAGGGTACGCCAATTGATTTTAGATAATCAATAATTAGTAAGGTCTCTAAAGGTTGCTGATATCCTCTTTTATCTCCATAAGCAAAGCCACTTGCGTCAATAGCCATTTTGATATTTTTTATTTTTTTAATGCTATCGATCGGAGTGTAGTCCGCATAAGGTTTGGGCGTAATTGATAAGACCTTTTTTACTTTTCCTTCTACTTTATCGATAAAAATATCCGTACTGGATTTCTGGATATAGTGGGGAAAAAAACCTTGGGCCAAAGCAATTGCCTTTTCAGACTCATGACAAATCAAGTGTATTTCTGCGTTAGAGTCCTCTTTTTTTATAAAATGAGTGACTGTTTTCAACATGGCTTCTGCTCCTTTGTTGATGAAGTTTGTGCCAACTATTAGATAAGAATTATTCATAGTCTATTTTTTTATGGATCGTACTATGTTGATGATATTCAATGCTTTAATTCTCATTGAGGGGATGGCCATCCAAACCCCTAAATAAGCTACTAAAAATATGATTGTACTACTTATAAGATTGAGTAAGCGATAATCGAATGCCACTCCTGAAGATAAATATAGATGGTTAATTCCTGCTGCTAATAGCGATGCAATAGCTGGAGGATATACAGTTTTAAAAAATGCCTTGACACTTACAGGAGTATTTTTAAAACAATAAGATAATGATGGGACTAGAATTATATAATTTACAATAGCGTATGCAATAGCTAAACCGTTTAATCCAAATTGAATACCAACAAAAAATGAAATAGTGACTGCAATTGCATTGATCAGTCCCCAATAAAAATAGCGAGTACTTAATCCACAGGAAATCATGACCATTCCTCTGGTAGATGCAATTGGTTGTATAAAAGCTGTGATAGATAATAATTGGAAAATCACAACAGCCTCAACCCATTGTTCTCCTAATGCCAAAACGATTAAATCATTCGCATTGACAGTAAGAAACAAGGTGATGGGCATTGAAAAGAAAGACATTATAAACAAAAACTTGTCGTAGTACTGGGCATATCTTTCTTTTTGATTTCTTAAAGAACTCATGGCAGGAATTCCTACTGAGTTCAACGGATCACGTAATTGGGTAATAGGCAACATAAGTAATTGGTAGGCCTTGGAATACAAGCCTAGGGGAGTGGAACCTAAGTATTTGCCGATAATGATATTATCCAGATTTCTTGAAAAGTAGTTTATTATATTAAATCCAGATACTCCAGCTCCAAACAACAGAAATTCTTTAATGTCTTTATTAGGCAATTTGAAGCTGGGTCTCCAACTGCATTTAAACCATAAAAGGCAAAAGGTGATGAAGGCATTTAAAAAATTGATAGCGACCAATGCCCAATAACCTGCTCCTAAATAGGCTAGAATTAAACTCGGAACTAAACTGAAAAATGCTGCCAACATGGTGATTTGAGACATCTGCTTGAAAAGCATTTGTCTACTCAATAATGCCTGATGCTGTACAGAAAGACCTGAAAATATGGCTACTAGCGCATAGGAAGCAGTAATCCTTCCCACTTTTGGCTCATCATAAAACCAGATTAGAAACGGTGCTAAGGCAAGTATTAAAATGGCAAGCCCTATGCAGATGAAGAAATTCAGCCAGAATAACTGACTGGCTATATTTTGGTCAATGTTATCTTTCGTAATTATAGCCTGAGATATTCCTAAATCTTTGAAAATTAAGACAAAGCCGGTAAAGGCTGTCACCATGGCCACGAGGCCATAATCTTCAGGCAAAAGTAATCTTGCCAGGAATATCGTGGTCAGAATATTGACAGTAAATGAAAATAGCTGTGCTAGAATGGTTCGAAGTCCGCCTTTTATAGACTTCTCCTTGATTTGGTCCAGTAAATATCCTCTTTCAAACCACTTTTCATTTTCGAAGGAAAAATTGCTATTCGTTGATTTCATTAATCTTCAAAAGTAAGTCAGGGCTTTTTTTCTGAGAATAAGGAATTCCTCCCTCTGGGTCAGCATATCCTACTCCTATCAACATGAGTGGTCTTTCATCTGCTTTTAACGGGATTAACGCTTCCATTTTGTCTTCGTAAAATTCAATGTCAGGCCAATTGATGGTTAGAGAACTGAGTCCTAAAGTTTCCAACGCTAAAACAAATCCCATAGAAGCCAGTCCACCATCAAGATACATGGTATGCCTGTCACGTTCACTAATGTAAGCACTTAACCTTCCTACCAATACCATCATGACAGGTATGTTTTTAAAGAATGGCTTAATACCAGGAGGTAATGCGCCTACCTTGTCTTTCTTCGCTTGATCTGTATAAACATGATAATAGAATGGTTGTCTATTACATGCCGAAGGAGCGTATGCTGCTGCCAGCATCGCTTTTTTGATAAGTTCTATGGATACTTCTTTATCTAAAAAGTACCTCACTGATCTACGCTGCTTGGCAAGTAGAAGAAAGCTGTCGTAAGTGATTCCACTATTGACGATATCTTTATGTTTATAAGGAGCTGATGCTGGCGCTTCTACTTCCAACTGGTAAGGATGGCTAAATCCAGAAAACCGATTGTAAAGAGGCGAAATAAACTCATCATGAGTTACTGCCTCAAAGTAGGCCTTGAGCACGCTGTAAGCCCAGTGTAGAAATTCCCTATCTGCTTCAGGATTGACTCCCACATCCTTTGATAGTAATTCATAATATTTTAGCGTATCAGCAATGTAGTCTATTGCAAAAGAGGGTCTTCTGTTTTTCATGATCAGACCTTTTTCAATTCTGTGAATTTGTCTTCTCAAGTGGAATGCATGTGCCTTTTGATCCTTCAGTGCCTTGATAATAATATATTTTCCCTGCAACACTTTTAGATGTTCTCTAGAAAACTCACTTGAGAATAAAAAAAAGTATAGATCAGCCAATTTTTTATTTCCTTTTACTAGAGGTAGTAAAAGATTATTCTGAACCTTGATTTTGATGTCGTATAATGTCATGGTTTAAATACTGATTTTAGTATTTGTGTATATCCGATTTTCTACTAATAAGCAGGCAAAAGCGTCAAAATATGTGGTGAATTCACCACTGAGGCCACTTCGATCTTTAGTCACCGGTCTTCTGGCCAGATAGTCTAAGAAACTATGGTATATGGCATAATTGCGGATAATCATATTAGTAATTATAATTTTATTCGTTTAGGTATACTTCAAGCATTTCTTCGGCAGTTTTTTGCCATGAAAACTGTGCGGCTCTCTCTAGTCCCTTTTTAACCAATGAGTCTTTATCTTTACTATCGGGCACCAGATTAAGTATTGCTTCAGCGATTTCTGTGGCCTTTAATGGATTTACATAATAAGCCGAATCAGCCGCAATTTCTGGCATAGCGGATGTATTACTGCAGATTAACGGACAGGAAGAAGCCATTGCTTCCAACATTGGAATTCCAAAGCTTTCTCTTAATGATGGATATAAAAAGCAAAGTGCTCCTTGGTACAAATAGGGAAGGTCTTTGTTAGGAATATAGCCTGTCAAATGAATTGCTAATCTGATATTCAGGGCGTGTTGTTTTTTAAGTTCCTGCAATAAATAATCTTCTCCCAAATCTGGCATCACAAGTTTAAAGTCTAACTTCCCTTTGTCTTTGATGAGCTTTAGGGCTTTTAAAACATTGCCTAAGTTTTTTTTCGGATCAGTGTTTCCCAAGTACAAAACAAATCTTTCCGGAAGTCCTTTATCTGATAAGAATTTTGAAATTTCATATTCACTTTTCTTCTCGAAAAAATGTTCGCCACATGCATTGTATATGGTTACTATTTTTTCAGCAGGAATTTTAAGGAAGTGTTGAATCCTCTCATTCTCGTAATTACTTACCGTAATGATTTTTGATGCTTTTTTTGCGATTATTGGTACATTCCACCTTCTATATAGATTCCCCATCCTTTGATACCAAGATCCTTTGTCCAACATCAAATTTTCCAAATAAATAACGTCGTGGATGGTCACCACTAATGGTATTTTTGTCTGGACAGGAGCGGTATTACTCGTAGTATGGAGTAGGTCTACTTTATTTTTATTAATTGCTTTTGGTAGAGAAATTTGCTCCCAATACGCATAATTGGCAGGGCCAACCTCATTGATAGTTATATTTTCCGATGGTGTAAGGCAAATGTCCTCATCAGGCTGAACGAATACATCGATATTAGGAGTCATTTTAGATTTTTGCATTGCTTTCAATGCTTCCAGAATTACGATATCCATACCGTGCTTTTTTGGCCTAAATATTCGTTGTGCTTCTATACCTATTTTCATGGGTTTGATAGATTTTTAATTATAGAAAAATTTTCTAAAAAACCTCTTAAGTAAGCTTTGGCCTGCTTAATCTCGTTGGCTCGAATCATAGAGAAAATATTTTTGGGTACAGCAATGAATACATAATAAAGGTAGGTCAGATACTTAGTGTAGCCCGTGGTGTGTCTTCTCAAATAAAGCAGTCTATTTCTGCCGTAGTAATATGCTTTTAACGGGGATTGCTTACCAGTTGAAATGGACTCTTTATGCCAAATTACTGAGCTGGGTTCATACCATATATCAAACCCAGCCTCTATTGCCGTTGCTGAATAGTCCATCTCTTCATAGTATAAAAAGAAAATTTCGGGCATAGGGCCTATGGTAAGCCACAGATTTTTTGAAAACATCATAGCAGCTCCGTGGACTCGACTAATTTGCATGTCCTTATCATATTGTCCCGCATCTATCTCACCAAGACCAATGGAGAATCCGCGTCCTGTAATTTTACTTATAGGCCCAAAACCAGCAAACTGAAGGATATTAGGGTGATCATAGAATAAAATTTTTGGAGAGACCATTCCTATTTTAGGATTTTGCTCAAACCGCTCTACAAGTGGGAAAAGAAATTCAGGATCAACCTCAGTGTCATTATTTAGCCATAAAAAAAACTCTCCTTTAGCTTGACTCATCCCCGAATTATTTCCTCCAGCAAAACCAAGATTTTCTCCATTGTCTATATAGATAATCTCTGGGAATTCCTCGGGGAGTTCACAGCTGGGTTCTCTGGATCCATTATTAACTAGAATAATCTCAAGATTAGGATAGTTTTGCTTTCTTAAAGAAAGAAGCAATTCTCTTGTCACTGCAGTGGTATTGAAGTTAACTGTAACTAGTGATACCAATGGCCATGCGCTATTTCGAAAGGATTTCATGATCCCTTTTATTTAAATACTCTGCCACATAAAGTGCAGCCCAAGTAAAGTATAACATTATATTCAGAGGAAACTGACCCAGTATTGGGTTTCCGAGTGCGGCAAAGGCGATGCCGATAAAGCCAGAGTGTAAGGCCATTATATACTGTTTCAAAATTGGATCATGCAGTGAGAATATGACTGCATAACCTTTATAGACAAAAAACAGAATAATTAGCACATGAGTATATAAGCCTACTACTCCAGTCTCTGCCCAGATTTTCACATACCAGCTGTCATTAGGTGTTTGGGCCAAAAATGTCTTAGGTGAGAAGCGAAGTCCCCAAGTACCTGAAGTCCCTATGCCACCCCCAAAAGGTCTGGTTTTTAGATATGATTTGAATTTTTCTTGATTTTCTAATCTTACTTTAAGTGAAGGGTCTTCAGGATTTAATGCGGATCGCATCCTCCTCAACGTTTGATTTTCATTTCCAATGGAAGTGTACTTCAGAAAAAAGAAAAGGCTGCCTAAAATCACTACTCCTGCAATGATACTTTTAAAGTTTTTGGTAGCAACGATATATGCTATGGATGCAATTGCAGGTACAAATAGTGCCCCTCTAGTACCGCTGATTGCCATTGCATAGATACAGATAAGAAAAATCACGATAAAGAAGAATCTCTTTTTCACCGAAAATGGGCCTAAGGCTAATATTATAGACATAATACCTGCATAGCCCATAGTAGCACCAAACTGTCCTGAATCTGAAAGGAAAGAGAATGCTCTTAGTACTCCTTTGAGCACATGCGTTTTAATAGGCCCCTCTAAAAGCCATTGCCACTCATAGGAATCTATACCTATAAAAACCTGCTTATAGCCCCAAAAAGCAGCCAATACGCTTAACAAGAAAATTAAATGGGTTATGTGATATATCTCAGATTTAGACCTTAGGTATATCAATACTAAGAAGACGGTAAAAATCTGGTATAAGGAAACCGCCCGAACTGCATAAAACCAAGCTTCTTTACTTGGGGCTTCCGGGTTGAAAAGCTCTAATATCGTAAAACCCAACCAAATGAGACTTAACCAGATTGCGCCATTGTTAAGTAGATCAAGATGTGGTTTTTTCTTGGAAACAAGTGCAAGTATCAAGGATAGAACTAATAGTATGTCTATCCCAAGACCCAATGGGACATTAGTAATATATCGAGTGATTCCATTTATTAGAAAAGAAAAGACAAGTGCTAAATAGAATCCTTTTGATGGATCATTGTATAAATAGTGTAATAAGAAAAAGCCGCAGATCAAAGCAATACAAAGGATAATAAAAACCAATTGAACTTTGGCAATGAGGTATGAAATTGGAATTGCTATTATTATTCCAATGACTAAAAGAAAAGTATTTGGAGCCTTTTGACTTATTCTCATTTTAGCCTTTCTGATTCATATCTTTGATAAAATTGATATCAACATTAGTTAGGATTAAATCACTTTTTTTATCTGAGATTTCTGAGACCCAAGATGCCATATTTGCATCTGCAACTTTCCAAGTATAATTCGCTTTACAGCTAAAAATATTCCAATCAAATTGTTTGATAATTAGCGCATTCTGAGGTTGATCGCGATACGGTGGCATAAATACAATATTCAAATAATTTGAAGGTTGACCTGAGTCTTTTCCTAAAAATTCCGAGATACTTAATCGATTTTTGTACCCGCTGACGTCGTAAGTTTTAAAGTCTTTTAAATTTGGATTGTACGAATACAATCCTACCGGTGAAAAAAAACTAGGTAATAAGGAGATCGTATTGGCTAATATCTCTTGAAATTCCTGATCCTCCGTGATAGGATGAATAGCGATATTTATTTGTGTTTTTTCGCTTTGTAACGCTATGATTTTTGAGATTTCATTTATGAGAATATTCGTAGATGTTTTAAAATATTCAGTGTTTCCAGACCTACTTATATTTGGAAAAGCAACAACTACTTTTAATCCTGTAATTTTTTCGGCATTATCTGGCTCTTGAAGATCTTCATTAAGCAATAATTTCCCTGAAAAAATGCCAATCAGCAAAATATAACCGAACATAAAGGAAGTTATAATTAAGATTTTTCTTTTTGATGTTCTTGCAGCAGTTGGAAAAAATGGAGGGTCGATAATCTCTTGAGTTTGAGAAATTTTTAGGTTTTGCTTCTGTAGTCGTGCTTGATTCAGTCCAGAGATGATATACAGGTATTCATTTTCGTTAATCTGTACCTCCCTTTCTAATCTTTTTAGTTCTGCCCCTAATGGAGCAAATGCATCTATCCTGTCAGAAATCTTCTCCATTGACCTTAATGAGACTTCTAGCGCGCTTAATTCTTTTTCTTTCTGAAGAAATGAATTTAGCCACTCACCTAAAATCATGCTTGCTGGGATTCCCTCTATACTAAAATCCTGAAGGTATAAATTATTTATTTTGGCAGATAGAATATCATTAATCTGCCGAATTTCTCCTTTGAGCTCAATAACAGCCGTACTTCCTGGGGCACTTTCAGCTATAAGTGCGTTTAGTTTTAATCTTTTTTCAGCAACCAATTCCCGATAATTCTGTAAAGAATCTATCAGTGATGCTCTAACTTGATTCTTTGATAATTTTTCTTCCAAAATTTTCAAACTCGCATTTGCACCCTGTGAGATTTGATCGGCTTTAGTAAGTTCTTTTTCAATGTCATTAATGTAGATATCAAGGTTTTTACCTTGCTCATAAAAATTCATTATTCTGTGTTCAGTCACAAAAAGCTTTAGACGGTTCTCAGATTCCTGTAATTTTAAGAATATTCTGTCTTTCTCTGTAATGTAAAAATCAATGCTTCCGCTGTTTTCAGAAGTTCTAAGGGCTGAATAACGCTCCAAATATACCTCAGCAATAATGTTTAAGGTCTGATAAACAATCCCAGGGTCATCAGTGTAATAGCTAATTTCAACCATATCACTACTTTTTTGCCTGATAACCCGTGTTCTGCTAGTAATATTTACTACTCCGTAATATTTATGTTTATCAACTATATATCTTATTGGACCATTTTTTTTATCTGCATTCACAAAGGCCTCTGCCACATTAGCATACGTTTGCTTTACATTTCCCTCTACGGATAATTCTTTCCATAAATCCTCTGGGATGTGAGTTTTCAATTCGCTGTAAGTCTCTTTAGAAAAATAGTTCGGATCGCCGGGTTTTAATGCTAGAATTTGTGCCAATAACTTCAAGCTCACCAACTCTGCGGTCTTTCTGCTATTGATTAAGCCCACGATGTTATCCATCAGATTATTGGAAATGAAGTAATCAATTTTCACGGATTCTGTAAGATCCGCATTTTTCCTGGTTGAAATCCCCGTGTATATTACAGTGTTTGAATCGTATATTTTTTCAGAATTCCGAGTAAGATAAATAACACATCCTGCTAAAAATGCAGGTAAAATGAGAAAGAGATACCAGTGTTTTTTAACCTCCCAAAACAGTTCTTTGATTTTTAGCATGACCTCCTCTAACGTTTAAGCAAATGCAGTTCAACTCCCAGTATCACTTCCAATTCTTTGTAAGAAGTCAGAAATTCGGTATAGGCATTGTTGTACCGTTCTCTGGCTAACGCACTAATTTCAGATAGCCTGGTGTAGTCTGTAAGAGAAATTTGATTTTCTCTAAATTTTAATTCCCCAACTTTTTCACTCACGATAGCTTTTTGGAGAAATTCATTGTTGTTAATCATTGATTTTTGAGTGGCAATCAATCTAAAATAGTAGTTAATTATCTGCTGTTTTACTTCGAGCTCAATAGACTCTTGAAGATTTTCTGCAGAAGCAAGCTCAGCCTTTGCTAATTTAATTCTATTGGGACGTGTATAAAATTCATATAAGGGTATACTTGCATTGATACCCAACCTATAGCCATTTGAAATGCTATTTATATTAGAATCAGTGGATCCAGCGATTAAAATCCCTTGATTGCCGAAGGAGTAATTTGAGAAAACTTGAATATGGTTGCTCCAGAGCTTTTTTTGGATGGTTACCCTTTCTTTTTCAGCATCTGCTTGAAATGCATTCCTTTTAATATTTGGGCTATACTCGACTCCAATACCTATAATGTCATCTAGCGGTATGAGCTGAATCATAAAATCCTCCATTAGATTGAAGCTACTCATTTTCAATTCCTCCTCACTAGCTTTTTCAGTCTGTCCATTAACTAAAAACACTGAACACACAAGAAATACTAGCGTGATTAGTAGTTTTCTTTTAGTCATATTGTCTATATCGGATATTTTTTTTCTACACATTCTCTTTTTGAAACAAAGCAGGAATAGTCATAAGTAATATCTTGATGTCCATCCACAAACTGAATTTGTCTGCATATTCATTATCTAATCCAATTCGCTCATCCTCGGACATTGGACCTCCTTTTCCTCGTTTAGTCACCTGCCAAAGACCAGTAATCCCTGCAGGAGCCAAAAAACGCTTTGAAAACTGATCCGTGGTCAATTTCTCGGCCTCGTATATTGGCAATGGACGGTTACCCACAATAGACATATCTCCTTTGAATACATTGAACAGTTGTGGAAGTTCATCTATGCTACTGTTTCTCAGTAGATTACCTAATTTTGTAATCCTAGGATCATTGGTCAATTTGAAAAAGGCAGCTTCGCCTTCCTTTTTCAAAGTTTTATAAAAAATTTCGCATACCTGTTCTCCATTTTCATTAAATAACAAGCTTTCGCAAGGCTGATCATATTTTTCGCAAGTCTCGCATCTCACAAAAGCGATTTTTTCCTCTGTGTCAGATACTTCTTTCACCTCTTGTTTGCTGGCATATTGATTTAAATGGCTTAAACCTTTTAGTTTTTTGTCAGCGTCAGGCACCATGGATCTAAATTTATAAAATTCAATAATATCCCAGCCTGTTCCCACTCTTTTTGATTTGTAGAAAATAGGCCCTTTCGATTCTAACCTTATAGCTAATGCCACCAATACTAACAGTGGAGAAATTAATATTAGAATCGTTCCTGATACCAAAATGTCAAAGATTCTTTTCCAAATTGGCGTCTTCGATTTGCTGAACGTAGAAACGGATTCTATCTTCCCATCCAAAAAACCTCTCATCGGAGGATTATCTAAAACTTTATTTATTTCATCTATAATCGATGGTTTCTGCAGGTCTTTAGTTAGGTATAGACCGCTAATACTTTCTTTAATAGCCATCCGTCTTGACTCCATATCTAATGTGTCCGATACAACAAACATCACATAACCGTCTCTAATCGAATAGGGTTTGACTTTCCTGATGTAGTCCAGAAAAATTTGATCTTTTAGGTTTCCAAAAAAAACTATTGCATCAAAGTCAGTTTTTAACTTAGTTGATGCGATAAAACTGAACAGTTCTTCTAAAATCAAAATAGAAAAACTCTTTTCAAGATTGCTTTTGGTTAGTTTGTTTAACGCATAACCTGGTTTGATGAAGACTAACTTTTTTTGATTCATAATTTATCAAAATTATACCTATCAAAAAAGCGGTTAATTCTTACCGTTAACTCTGTTGGGTTGAAAGGCTTAATTAAAAAATCGTCAGCACCTTCCATAAAAGCTTCTATTCTTGAATTGACTCCTTCTTCCCCTGAAAGTACGATTAATGGGATTTTGTCCAAATAATTAAATTTTCTGACTTCTTTGATAAATTCAATCCCATTCATCTCTGGCATATTGAGATCCAACACGACCACGTTCGGGATGTTTCCCCCCATAATCCAAGCTAAAGCCTCTTTTCCATTATGCTTTATGAACACATTAAAATCATTTTCCAATTTATTTTTTAATATGATTCCCATGACTGGCTGATCGTCAATCAATAGAATATTTCGTTTGTTCATTTTTTAATATTTAATTTCGCTTGCTCTATAAGTAGGGAAAAGAAAATTTTTTAATTTTTTATAAAGGTAAATAAGATTTATATCTTTTGTACTCTTAGTGTGTGTAACACTTATATCGTGCTGGGAAATACATATTATTATATATTTTCAGTTAATTTAGTTTTGTGATTTCTAGCGATTTTTTTTCTACTGGTCGGATCCAGAATATTGTCCGTAATTAATCAGCTATTTAAAATTTCTTTTTCTATAATAGGCTTTAATTCATTCCAGGCAAATTCTAAATCTTTAATTGATTTAAGCAGCTCTTCATCACTTAAATAACTGATATTTTCTTCAATTTTTCTGCAAATGAGATGTGTTTTGTTGAAGAACATTGTTTGAGCGCTGCCCTTAATTCCATGGACTATGGATTTAATCTCTATTTTATCCAGTGTAGTAGTAGCAATTTTAAGTTGGTTAATATGCCGTTCATAATCCAAGGTAGCATGCATCAATATGTTAAATAGTTCCAGGTCGTGACCTATTAGAGAGAGCAGTTCTTTCTTATCGAATGCTGCTGTTTCCTTCTTATCATTTATCAATTGTTCTGATTGTTTAACTGTGATCTTTTTTGAATCTGTTTGAAATAATAATTTTTCAATTAATTCCACCAATATTTCAGATTGAACTGGTTTTGTTAAAAATTCGTCCATCCCTACTTGAAGACATTTCTCTTTTTCTTCTTTCAAAGTTCCAGCTGTCAAAGCAATAATTGGGGTTCTTTTACCGAGTTGTTTTTCAAAGTCTCTGATCATTTTTGTAGCACTTAACCCGTCTAATTTTGGCATTTGAATGTCCATAAAAATCAGATCGATAGCGTGATTCTTGAAGGTTTTAAATGCGATTTCCCCGTTTCTGCATTCATATACCACTGCATTTGGGAGAAGATTTAGAATTAATGTTTTGATCAAGATCATGTTCATCTCAATATCCTCTGCGACCAAAATCTGGAAGTTTTTGTCCGATTTATGAAAAATTTCATCTATTCGCGTATCAAACTCGAATTCATCAGAAACTATTTTGCTATTTAAATTGGTGAGAAAATAATAGAATTCATCCGATTTGATAGGCTTAAGAAGACCAAAAGCGATATTAAATTTTTTATAAAATATCTTTAGTAAATCAGTGTCTGTGGAAGAATGTAATAAAATTACTTTTAGCTTGTCATGATCTAAGTTTAGTTCATCTCTAATTTTCCTGATTACTTCAACACCATCCATTTCTGGCATGTGATAATCGATAATTGCCAAATCAATTTCATTATCCTCTGCAAGAATACTTAGGGCATTCATTGGTGTTTGTGTGCTTACAAAGTCGATTTCCCAATGTTTAAAGTTTTCTTCTAAGATTTCAATATTTTTCAAATTGTCATCCAGGATCAAAACTTTCTTGAGATTGAGCGCTACCCTTTCTCCTTTTTCTACATCCTGGTAAGTTACTTCAAATGAAAAGCTAAAAATTGACCCCTTATTCACTTCACTTTCTAGCGCAATGACGCCTCCCATTTTATTGATGAGAATATTTGAAATTGCTAACCCTAATCCTGAACCACCATATTTTCGTGTGGTGGAACTGTCTGCCTGTGAAAACGAGTGAAATATTTTCAGTTGATTCTCTTCGGAAATTCCAATTCCTGTATCTCTAACTTCAAAAACTAAAATCCCTGTTTTATCCGTGGTTCTATCCAAAGTCACTTTAAGTTCTACTTCACCAAATTCTGTGAATTTTACCGCGTTGCTGAGTAAATTAACCAATACTTGCTTCAGTCTGATAGGATCCAAAATCATGATTTTGGGTAAATCTGGTGGCGTATTTAGAATTAGTTCTATAGCTTTTTGGCTGCATTGAAATTTGATTATATCTACCGAAGAATTTACAATTTCATATATGTTATATTCTATTAATTCTAAGTCAAGTTTACCCGCTTCAATTTTTGAAAAATCAAGAATATCATTGATAAGTTCTAGCAACACTTTACCAGAAATATTTGCGTTCTCCGCAAATTGTTTTTGAATAAGACTAAGAGGTGTTTTAAGCAATAGATCCGTAAACCCTATTACCCCGTTTAATGGTGTTCGAATCTCATGGCTCATATTGGCTAAAAATTGAGATTTATATTTATTTGCAATTTCTGCCCGCTCTTTTTCTAAAACCAGTTCCTTTTCCAAAGTAGCCCTGCTTATAAGATTTGCTAAAATCTGAGCAAACAAGACTAAAAGAGATATTTCATTTTCATTCAGATTTTTGATATTTCTAACATAATCAAATCCCACAAACCCATAAATATTCTCTTCAAAGATGATAGGAATTGTAATGATTGTTTTGATTTGTTGCGTCTCTAATACAGCCTTTAGTGTATCGGCATCTTGAAGCAAAGACACATTATTTATATATAGGTATTCCTTTTTTTTGTGGATTTCTACCCACTGGGGTATATGTTCTAAAGGCACTGCCTGAAGATTGTTTTTTTCTTTACTGATTCCATTATCACACCATTCAAAAGTATTGGTGCAAACGCTCTCTTCCCAGTGGTAATCAAAGATATAAGCACGGTCTGCGCCTGCAAACTCTCCAATTAGTTCTAGGGATTCGTTAATTGTGTCATTTATTCTGCTCACTTCAATATTGATATATTGCGTAGCTATTTTCATCAAGATTTTTTGAAGAACGATTTGATTTTTTAGTTCCTCCTGATTTTGTACCTCAGCGCTGATATCGCTTATATTTCCGTCCAAACGCTGCGGAAGCCCTTTTCGGTCCAGAATCAACCTAGCTTTGTTTTTGACCCATTTTATTGATCCCGATTTTACCTTTATTCGATATTCTAATTCATAATGGCCATACTTCTCTATTGATTCGCTCATTTTTTTAATAATCCAGCTGTCTTCATCATAGATTATATCCTCCCAAAACTTAGGGTTGGAATAGAATTCCTCCAACTCATAACCGGTTATTTCCACTGCAGAAGGAGTCACAAACAGGAGTTTATAGCTTGGGTAACTAACTGACCAAATCAAGTCATTTGATTCATTTAGAATACTTTCTAATTTTTGTTTAGTTTCTTCAAGCTCAAGATTTTTAGATTTAGATGTAGTAATGTCATGAGTTACACCTATAATTTTAACTAGTTTACCATTGACATAATCAGGGTTTCCCACTGCTCGTATCCATTTTTCGTTTCCTTTTGCAGTGATGAGTTTTAATTCGACATCAAAAGGGGTTCCCTCACGCAAAAGAGTTGAAAAGGCTTTAGAGATGACCTGCCTGAATTCACCTTCTTTATAAAAATTGATTGCTGAAGCTAAGTCGGGCACATACTCTTCAGCACACTCATGAATTTGCTTAGTGATACTTGTCCAATTCAAGGTTGTTGAAACGACTTCATAAGACCAACCACCGATATTGGCCAGTCTACCAGTCTCTTCAAGCAAATTCATAGTTTCTTTTAGCTTGAGAGAGGAATTTTTCCCAGTGGTGATGTCAGTGACTCTACCAATGTATTTGATCAGATTTATATCCTCGTCTAGGAATGGATTGACAAATTCTCTCAGCCAACGTTCCTGACCATCTACTAGGACCGGAAACTCAATGTTATAGGCTTCTCCATTTTTTAGTTCTTGTTTGTGTTTTTTGCAAAGAGCTTTGTAATCTTCGTGGACAAAATCATCAATAAATTGATTTCTGTTTAAAAAATAATCTGTTTCTACTCCAATCACTTGTTTTGCGTTTGGAGTTATGTACGTGTATTTGTCGTTTTGATGATCGTAAACATAAAGTGTGTCAGATAAATTTTCTGACAAAAGCTTAAACATTTTTTGAGAATCTTCAAGTGCTTTCTCTGTTTTAAGCTTTTCGGTGATGTCCCAAGCACTGATAAGATAAATTCTTTGACCTTTGGAAATTCTGATGAAAGAGGTTTGACACGCCCAATATTTTGTCTTTTGATCCTTTGTTTTTAGTCTCAAATTTATATTGATCTCGTTATCTTTCTTAAGGGTCGAGAAATAGTAGTCGAGGTATGGAGAATCTTCCTCAAAAATAAAATCCTTGATATTAAAATCTCTGGCTTCATCTACGGGATAATTTAGTGAAATGGCAGCCGCTTGATTAAAATTAAGCAGATTGCCACTTTCATTATGAATGCAGATGATGCTCTGTGAATGCTCAAATATACTTTTAAAGTAGTTTTCACTTTCTATTCTATCTGTGATATCAATCATGACACCGTCAAGAATAACTGAGTTTGTTTCGGATCTTGCGCTTCCTTTATCAAGAATCCATTTTATTTCTTGGCTTTTGGTTTTAATTCTGTAGGTAGCTTCCCAGTTTTTTTTGTTGGAAATAGCCTCATTAATTTGAGTTCGGAAAGTAGGGAGATCGTCTTGATGAATAAACTGACCTAAAGAATTTGATAGGTTTTGCTGAATCTCCTCTTCCGAAAATCCTGTAAGATCATAGATATAATTCGAGAGAAACACTTTTGTTAACTCCCGATCATTAAGACAAGTGTAGGGTACTGATTGACTGTTGAAATTCCAAGTATCAAATCTATCCTTAAATTCAATAAGCTCATGGTCTTTTTTGCGTAATTCCATGAGGTTGACGACTTGTTTGGCTAAAGATTTCAATGCTTCTTGTTGTTCATTGCTCAGTTTCCTCTCTTCATGGTCGATGACGCAAATTGTACCGACAGCGACTCCCTCAGAAGTAATCAATGGGGCTGCAGCATAGAAGATGATGTGAGGGGAGCCTAAAACCAGAGGATTGTCTGCAAATCGCTCATCGATTGTGGCATTTTGGATCTCCATTACTTGATTAGGTTCCAATATGGCACTGGCACAAAAAGAAAAATCTCTAGGAATTTCCGATACGTCTATGCCAATTTTTGATTTGAACCATTGTCTTTCCTTATCTACCAAACTAATCATCGCAATAGGAGTATTGCAAATCTGTGACGCCATTTTTGTTAAAAAGTCAAAATCTTCCTCCGAAAAAGTATCCAATATTTGGAAGGAATTTATAATATCCAATCGCTTCTCTTCGTTTGGGGGAAGGCTATATTTTACCATTAAAATAAATTATTTAAACTCCTTTTTGGGAGCTAGCAAAATTTCAGGTTAGACTTATTGTCAGTAGATCTTATTAGTATGAAGCTGGAGGATTATTTTTTTTTAGAAAATGAAAATCTTCAAGCTTTACAGTATTTACGCCTGTTTAAATTAACTACGAGGAGGAATGTAGACATTCGGTTGAGAAACATCACACATTTTGGAATTTAATTTTATAGGATTATCCACATCTGATAGTGGTCGGATAAGTATGTCGGAGTAGGGCCAACTGCAGGCTTTTGCGGGAGGGAAGCATTTAAAAAATAAAGGAATTGGCCAACTTTTGGCCTTCAAAAGTGGGTAGAGAATAACAAATCTGATTATTAATGATTATCCGTAATGTTGGCACTGGTCTCCTTCTGTATGGATTGAAGGTTTGAAGGCTACAATCCCCAGCCTACGTTAGTCAGGAATCACAGAAGACCGAAGTAGCCTAAATTTTATAGTTTCATACTTCTGTAGTGCATATCCAGAATTTGAAAAAAGCTGTGGCAAGTAAAGTCACTCAGTTTCGCAGGTAAGTAGGTCGAAACAGCTACCTGAGATACAAGAGGTGGTGCGAACACCTGAAAAGTCGAGAAGGTTTTCAATAGTGTCTTACTTCAACTTTCGTTGAAAGTAGATAAGTTGAGTTGGATAGAAATGGTATAAAAAAGAGCTTCCTGTAAGGAAGCTCTTAATGGTGTGTCAGGCATGATCATAACGCTCTAGGGTGAAAGTCCCAAACGAGAGTTGCAGTACTTATCGTTAGCCAATAGCAAGGGTGTCGTGGGCGACTGCGAATCTGAAGGAAGCTGGCGGCAAAT
>Ga0307487_1000597_pt1 | contig 27726 bp, 50 predicted proteins | sample CBIW12metaG_FD_203665 | JGI IMG/M metagenome (GOLD analysis project Ga0307487, IMG submission 203665) | Sea-ice brine microbial communities from Beaufort Sea near Barrow, Alaska, United States - CBIW 1.2 | ecosystem: Environmental > Aquatic > Marine > Coastal | place: USA: Alaska | collected... | reverse complement strand
CGTCGTCAACAATCTGCGGTTCATCGCTTCAGCAAGTTTTCGGTCGATAGATTCGATCCAAGCCACAGCGACAGCGGCCGTCTGGATCAACTCAGCTCGAAGCTTGATCGGATCATCTTCAGCCATAGCCTCGAAGACTTCCTCAAGCAAGATGTCTCCCCAAGTTCCCACGCGATCAGCCATACCGTCGAATCGCCAAACGGTGCGACCCTGCAGCACGTCTCGGATGTAGTGCGCCTCATCGTCGTCAGCAATGCCGGTTGCTGTATCCGCGAGCAATGGCTGAGTATGCCGTCCGGTGCCGTCTAGATGATCCTGCTGACCCCACTTCGTGTCCTGCCGAACACGCTCATCCGAAATATCTTCTAGTGCTGTCATGACTTTTCTCCGTTCACTGAATCGTTCGCTCCCCGCTTCACACAAACCTCGAGGGGACACTCGCCGGCAGCAGCACCATCGGTTCCTCGAGCGCAATACCAGCGGTTGATATTGGCGTCTTTACAATCTTCGTCCGGCGAATCCAGAATGATCTTCGAGCGCTGTTCCTTCTCCGCATTCGGAGAGACGATCTCCCAACGCAGAGATGCGACGTGCGCCGAGGGGTACGGGATCTCTGGGATGTTTTCAGGTCGCCAGTCGTCGTCACCAACTCGAGTCCAGATCGTACCGTTCGGCCAACGGATCCGAGAGCCACGTCGACGAGGGAGCGCCTCAATCTGCGACAGCGCCTCAAGCGCTTCGCTGGCCTTGCGACGAGCGTGCGCGAGTTCCTTCCGGTTGCCAATCATGAGAAGGCCCGACCGAACCAGTCACTCATCGTCCTGGCTCCGTTCCGAGATCTCCTGAATCTTGTTCGCCACGAGTAGCAGCCCCAGCGAGAACATCGTGCCCATGAACAGCAGCCCGAGCGTCGTGCCCGGCGTCATCATGCCGCGTGCATAGTCAACTCCGAGAGAGAACATCGCGACCGAGAGCGGCGCCGTAATGATCAGCAGCACAATGACCACGATCGTTACCAGCAGCAGTCCCTTCACAAACTTCTTCATTGCTTCGCTCCCAACAGGGCAATGAGCGGGATCCCGACAAAGACAATCAGGCACACTAAGCCGACCAGCGGGATCACCACGATCCAGAAACCCTTACTCATCATGAAGATCAGCGACTTGTTCCACAGCCGGCGAGGTGTGGAGACTGGAGTTCGAGCACGATTACGAGCAAGCTCGCGCAGCCGTTCGGCCTGTTCCATATCTTCAATGTTCATCTCTACTCAGCCTCCTTCTCAGCCTTGATTCCGGCGTCGACGTAATCCATGATCTTCACCATGATCCCGGCAATGTTGCGGATGTCCTTGAGCTGGCCGACAGTCTTCACCGTCTTCGAGAAGCGATCGAAGTCCTCATGGTTCGCGAGATACATCCGCGCATCCGGCTCGAGACGTTCGATCAGATGCTCCCAGCGGTCAAGGTTGCTCGACATAAACAGCACGTAGATCGGCTCGAAGTCGAACTCGACGTCCAGAGATTCTGACGGCCACGAACCAACGTCGAGCCTCATATCCATGTCGGACAGGCCGGACTCGAGCTTGGCTTCCGTGCTCTCCATCGAGTCGAAGAGCTGACGCAGAATATCTAAGTCGTCCTCGCCCGAGAGCGCGTTATGCGCGAGCTGCTTCGCGGTGATCTCGTCCTCTGTGAGATCTCGCTCAATGACGATGCAGTGGATGATCATCAAGCCGGCCGTGCGAGCTGCTCGAGTTCGGTGATGACCGGACAGGATCGCAAAGAAATCTGGCTGGTCTGGAATCAAAGCCACGAGCGGCAGAGACTCCAGCCGGCTCTCAGCGCCGATGTTCGTGGCAAGCCTCGCGAACTTGTCCGGGCTCATCACACGCGCGTTCACATCACGCTCACGCAGTCGATCCAGATGCACTTTCCAGATCGCTAGACCCGGCGATAGCTCTAGGAGTCGTTCAGGCTTTGGTACGTCGTTCCTCGACAAAGGCTTCTTCCTCTCGAATAAACCGCTCGACAACATCCTTGAAAGTGTCGTCGCGGAAATCTGCCACCATCCGGAGCTTGTAGTTCCCGTCTGGCTGTACTTCTCGGTGATCCACCGTGTAGATCCCGTTCGTTGCTTTGCTCTTCCGGTAGCGGCTGAAGATCGTCGTCTTGATCCCACGGATCTTCCAGTACCGATTCTGCCGAGCCAACGCCCGAAGGTGCGGCGCGAATGCTTGCGACGTGATCAGCAGGTTCAACAGCCGAGACGTACGCGGGTAGACATCACTCGGAACCGTGAAGCCGGAGTTCAGGAACGCATACTCATCGACCAACCGCATCACCGGCGACATCATGAACATCAACATGCCGAACACCTTGCCGTCGATCAGAATCAAGCCGTACCACTCGTTGCCCGAAGGGACTCCGAGACGGTGCGCAAACAGGTCGCGGTAGTAATACGCCACTTCCGGCGTCGTCGTGATCACACGCACATCTGAGTCGGCCGTCATCACGTCAGTCGCACCCCAGATTCGGGCGTCGAGTGGCCTCACGTTCTTCCGTGCAAACGACTTCACACCGTACTTGTGGATAAACCCGTCGAGCACTGCCGGCCGCGTGCAAAGCCAGTGCGTCACCGTGTGCGGCTTTTCCTCGATCGAGTAGATGATGTCTTCATCCTTGAAATTCTCGACCGACTTCTCGCGATACCAGAAGAACGCCGCCTCCGAGATCTGCGACAGCTCGTAGAGCCGGGTGAAGTTCTTGTTCATATCGAGCGGCTCAACGCCGGCGTCGTACTCGATGACATCCTCGAAGTCGAAGATCTTGTCGTCGCTATACAGCGGCGGATTGATCACCACCACCGTCTGATCGTCGTACTCCTTCGCAACAGCGTCACGGAGATCCTCGTGCTCGTAGCGGATGCCGGCGTACCGCTTCACCATCGCCTCGACCTGAGTGAGCAGTCGCTCCACATGCACCTGAAAGTGTGCGTCGAGATCCTCGACCTCCGCGTTCCGGTAGTGGAGTTTCGCGAGCTGCGTGCGCTTCATGAGCCACAACACGAACGCGACTCTCACGTCACCACGTTCCCTGTCGAGCGTGAGCGTCTCGTACAGCGCCTCAAACTCTGGGGTGATGACGTAGGAAGGTTTCGGGTTATCTTCGCGTAGAAGACTGCCTACGAGGGCGGAGAACAGGGAAACATCCGAGACGGTGATGTTCTCACGCTCGTATCCGGCAACAATCGCGCTTAGCACGAGGTTGAACTGACCAACAGCCGGCACCACTAGCTTCGGCCTGGCTTTCAGAGTGTGTCCCAGAGCGAGGGCGAGAAACTGCCGACTCGGGCCTTTCGTCACCCCTAGAAATATGGGATCTTTCGTGCGAGCCACTCTTACCTCCGTCCCGTTGTACGGACGGTGGATGCGGGAGCCAGACTTGCACTGACATCTGAACGCAGGAAGCGCCCCATATTGGTTATACGACCCCGCAATGTGCGCCGCAGTCCCCAGTATAGGGGGAGCGCTGAAGTCATAGCAACACCGTCACTAGACCATCTTTCTGGTTCTCATAACTGACGCCACAACACAACGTTCTCCACGACTTGACATCCGGGTTCGTCCCCGGCTGAAGATCGAAACTAGCCAGATGCTCCGCGCAGATATGGCCCTGAAGCGCTGAACAGTTCACGCAAAACATCGCAGCAATCGCCACGTTCTCGCAGTCAATCTGCCTCATCTTGAGCGAGAGCGGATCCAAATAGTTGACCATGCACTTAGGTCGCGGCACGACCGGATCGACGAGCATCATGATGTCCGGCCTTAAGGCGCTATCCACTGGTTCTTCCGAATCTTCGGGAACGACACAACATCCATATCGAACATCCCCTGCTCAGCAATCGGCTTCGGCGGGGTAGCTCGTGGAGATGAGTTCGCAAGCAGCTCGCCCGTCCACATGATATGCACGACATCGAGGCCGCGATCTTCCAGCGGAGGGGTCAACATCGTGAACCGATGACATCCCTTGAAGTGGCCCTCAGAGCAGCAGATCGCAATCCGCTCACCGCTCTCCGCTCGCACCTTCAGATCGTCGAGCGCCTTCTCGTAGTCGACGTTCTCACCCTTGCCGCCGAGGTTCTTGCCACGCGACACATAATGGATCCCGACCTTGCGGAGCTCTATCTTCAGCGCGTTCTCGTTGAACTGTGGGTTATACCGCGACCACGGCACCGAACGCACATCAACCAGCACGCCGATGTCGGCCGCTGTCAGCAGCTCAATGAAGCTCTCCACTGGCTTGTTCGAGTGTCCAACCGTAAATATTTCAGTCATCTCTACCGTTCCTTTCTAGAGGTTTTACTTACTTATATCTTACCACAGTGATACGTCTTCTAGTCTTCTGGCCCGTTGTTCTTCTGCAGCCGACGCACGGTGCTCAGGTGACGCTTCCGCGCACGCTCCGCTGTCATGAAGCGGTTACGCCACCACGAAGCGAGCGACACCAACTCTTCCTTCGTCGGATTCGCCGGCAGCTCGAGTGGCTCCAGATCAATCGGGGATGTCTCCGCCGCGAGATCCAACGTCACAGGCGCAGGGGCCAGATATGGCACTTGGATCTTGTCTGTGAGCGTCACTGTCGGCAGCGAGGCAACCACAGGTGTTGAGGGAATCCGTAGCTCTGACAGCGCCTTAGAGAGACGGACTTCATAGCGCCAGTTCACGAACCGGACGCCGGCAAAGAAACCAGTGAACAGGAACACCAACACGAACACGATCACGCTCACGATCACGCCACTGGGGGTTACGGCTGCTGCCGCCAGATTGTCGATCACAACTGGCCTCCCTTGGCTCTCTCCATGAGGTCGAACACATGCCGCACGCCCTCATCTGCGTTGATACTCTCCAGCTCTTCTATCGTGCCGGGCCGCAACGCAAAGTCGCCGTCGACGAGAGTGAAGAGCGCGATGCCGCCGCAGTTGAAACAGATCGAGACAGCGCCCTCATCTGGCAACTCGTTATCGTCCGTCACGCTCGTTGAGCCCACAAGCTGCTCGTTACAGCTCAAGCAAAACACGTTGTTCAAGCGGTTGCTTTTCATGGCCAAACTCCATTCTCGAGGTACTGGATCGCTCTCAGGTACTTTTCCTTAAGTCGCTCCTGCACGCTGGGCAAGAGCAGCTTCAAGCGTTCCGGGTCGAGGTTGTCAGCGATGTCCGCGATCTTTACCTGCATCGCATCCGGGTTCTTGCGAATCGCACCGTAATACCCGTCGAGCGACTGGCCTGGCTTCTTCGTTACCAGCTTTACCGCGTCCACGGTGCGCTGCGAGAAACCAAGATCGAGCAGATCTTCTGCTGTAGCTGGAGTGTCCTCAACCACGTCGTGCAAGTAGCCGGCCGCGACAACCGCATCGTCCATGCCGAGCTTCCGCAACGAACGCGCCACACGAGCCGGGTGATAGAAATACGGCTGACCTGCCTTATCAATCTGACCTCGATGCACGAAGTTCGCAAAGCCAGCGGCCACAGCCACTACCGAGATCTCGTTTATCTCTTCATCCATGATGTACCTGCCTTCTCTCAGCACTTGCCGAGTTCGATTAGTTCCTGATAGCAACGTGGGCAGAGATCCCGCCGAACGCCATTGAAATACTTGATACGCCACCCTTCTCTCCGCGCCTCATTGCGGGAGAGCTGGGATCTGTTGCACGTTCCCTCGAAACCCAAGCAGCCTGGCACCTGAACGCCGAAGTCGGCCGAGTCGCACAACACTGACCAAGTGGCGCGCATCGTCATGGTAGATGGATCCCGATAATCGAAAGCGGTGTGTAACCGATCGTCACGCTAATCGAGATGTCTTGGTAGCCGCCGTCTGCCAGCAAGCCGGCAATGTACTCCGTCGCTTGCGGCAAGGTGCGGAAAGTGTCTTCGTTCCACGCGCCAACGCTGGGCTCCTTGTAGATCTCGGGGAGCGAGTGAACCGTATAACGAATGGAACGAATGGTTGTCGTGGTTGGCGTGACAACTGGAGCTGCTAGAACTGTCTTGTCGGGCATCTGAGAGCCTTTCTCTGTGAAGCGGTAAAGAGTGAAGGGGAGCCGGGCGAACGGTGCCCGACTCCCCAGCTTTGGTTACTGCTTGGCGATTACCTTGCGGGTAACCAGCAGTGCCGAACCGATTGCCAGCATAATCGCTGCAGCAATTCCGAACGGTGTGAGATCCCTGCCGGTGTAAGCGAGCACGTCTGCCTTAGCAATCGGCGCTCGATCCACTACTGGAGTGACCGGCTCTTCGGGAACAATGACGGGGCAAGCCTCGTCGGTGAACTCGATAGTCTGCACCAGCTCGAAGTCGCCTGAGAAGACGAAGCCGTCTACGGCAACTGCCGTGAGAACGACGGTGCCTTCGCCAGCATAGGTGCCGGCATCAACAGTCTCGCCGTCAATCTGCCAGACGTACCCCTCAGTTTCAGGAACGGTGTAGGTGTCATCTTCGACCCCGCACTTGTCCACCGATTCGATGACTGCGATCTCGTTGATCTCAGTGGGGCAGACATTCTCAGCCTGTTCCTCTTCGGTCAGATCTCGTTCGCGAGTCTTCTCCTTGACGACGGCGTTCTCAGTGTCGAGCACCCACTCGCCCTCAACCAAGATGTACGGCGTCTTGGTTACGGTACGAGTTTGAGCAACCGTAGTTGCATCGCAGTCGTAAGTTCCGTCGACCCAAGGGGTTCGCACAACGTCGATCGGAGGCTGTGAACCGTAGCCCCACGTATCCGAGAAGCAATCACTGGACACGCTCTTCAGGAGAACTGAAACGTCGGCGTTAGAGCCTGAGTCGGTTCCGAGGAAGAAGAATCGCAGTGTGTTGTTCGGGTAATACGCCGCCCACTCGTCGAGAGTCTGAGCGACCCGCGATCCGTTCGTCAGCTTGCCGCTCGCGATAGCCGAGCCGTCTACTGGCCCTTCACTCACGACCGTCATGCTGTTGTAGCTCGAGCCACCATCAGCACTGGAGTCGATCACGATTCGAGGGTAGAACTTGCTGAGGCTATACGCATCAGCTTCCACGTCGTAACTGATCGTCGGGAGCCCTTGCAGGTTCCCTCCAATTCCGATACCGACTCCCATCGCGTCGTTGACTCCACCAACAAACAGAAGCCCGTCCTCGTTCTCGGTTGGTGCGGTGTCATCGCCTTCAGTGAACCAGTCGCCATAAGTAACGACACATTCTTGAGGTACTGGCGGCAAGATGCAGTCGCTCTCGACTTCGAGAGTCTTCCACCCGATGTACCAGTCTGACTCAGCGCCGAGGCCGATACGGTAGCTGACCGTGTGCGTCCCGGTGTCCTCGTCGAACGGGATGGTTACCGTCTTCGTCGAGTTCTTCGGCATGTTCACGATCTGGTAAAAGTCGCCCAGCCCGTAATAGTCAACGTGGCTGGCTGCCTCGTCGTCCACGCGGTAGTCCCCAGCAAAGGCGAACTCCGTGGGGTTCGTGAAGGTGAGCGTCACCACGCCGCATTCAACGACATCGCGCATTCCGGGGAGCTTAGCTGAAGGCTCTTCTTCTTCCTCATCGCATACCACTGCCTCGTGCTCGATATAGCTGTCCGGAACCTCGATAACCGCTTCAGTCACGAGGACTTCTTCAGTGATCTCAGGAGTTGCTTCGAGGTAGAACCATGAGCCACGACCTTCGTTGCCCTCGCCCTGCCGATAAGCGCCTTCGACTCCGATCTTGTGCGGGTCGCCAGCTACGTTGGCTTGCCACTCAGCGCCGGGGAATGCAGGAGCTTCTACGCTCTGCCCACCCGTCCACGAGTAGCGCTGCCAACCGGCCTCTGTCACAACGACGGTTTCATAAACAGCGTCCGCGCCGGGAGTGCCGGTAACGGTTTCTGTCCATGCGTCCGAAGGGACACAGGGCTCCGGGGTGCTGGTGGTCGCTGTAGCGGCACCCGCTCCGGATAGTGCCAGCCCTACGGCCAGCAGAGCGGTCGTACAGACCGCAATGAATTTCTTCACACTTTCCTCCTTCTTACCTCTCCGGGCGCCGGGTGACGCTCGCGGAACACCGTCACTATTTGCGACGGAAGATGTAGATGACTGCGCCGCTGCCGGCGAGTCCATAGCCGACGAAAGCCAGCCCGTTTACTTCGACCGTGCCGCTGACTGAGTAAGCGAACAGGATGCCGATACCGACCAGCATCGCGACGAAACCGGCAACCGCGTCGAGCCGGATGTGAATTGTCTCCGGCTCGGCGGTGAGTGGCTCGAGCTTGCGGCCCATTAGGAGATGTCCGTCTTCGTCACTTGCGCGATAACGGAGATGCTCTCGTCGGCCGCGACCGCTGCGATCGTGTAGTCGCCGGCTTCCGCTTCGTCAGCGAGAGCTAGGAGTTCGACCCGCCGATACTCTTCGCCCCAAAGCTCTTGGCTCTCGTCGTTCATTCTCACTAGGAGCAACATCTCCGAAACTGCGTGAGAAACTGCAACCGACAACGGATCTCCGAGGATCCTGGCTCGCCGGTGAGCGTCCTCTAAGGCGCGCTCTCGACGGGCAGGGGTATCAAGTTGCAGAAGCTGATTCGCGACCAGTGAGTGAGTGGTGATGCCCGTTCCGCCCGTCTCTACGTCTGCTTCGAGTCGGTGCGTCTCGAGCGACTGCTCAAGCGAGTTGAACTCGGCCGAGAACTTCTGGAGCTCCGGGTCATCGTGCATCTCGCGAGCGATGGAGTGGCCGACCATGACGAGCTTCAAGTTCTGCGAGCGCGTCTCGTACTTGACGCTGTAGCCCTCGTGCTTGATCGCGTGATCCATCGAGTAGGGAACGAAGCGGTGGAAGAGGGCGAGAACTGCATTCTCAACCGACATCGGATTGCCCTCGCGGTCGAGCGGATTCTCATCGACCCGAGCAATCTCTTCACCGTCGCGGTAGATGGTCGCTGACTTCACTTCGTTGCTCATGAGCGGCGCCCCAATACGATCGAGTCGCGAACGTAGCTCTTGGTCTGGCCGACATTCGCGGCCAACTGGTACAGCTCATTGAGCTGACCGTCTGAATCCATCTCAGCGACTTGCTGAGCGAAATCTACCGGGGCAAGCCCTTCGATGATTGCTTGAACCGTCGAAGCAACTTTCGCTTCCACGTCTAGCACCGTCTGAGACTTCGTGCTTGCCTCTGCGATTAGTGCCCTCATGAGCCGTTCCTCTCATCCGACTAAACCGTGTTGTTTAGGTCGTATTACTACAGTAACACGAGAGAGTTTCTGGCCGCAAGATATAGGGCTATATTTTCTTACTGAGTTCGCCGCACGATCGTCATCGAGTTCACCGGGGAGAAGTGGTCGATGTCAATCATCCCGTCGAATGGATCCCGGTACACACGCGCCGCAATCGCCGCGAGGATCACCGCGTCAGCCTCATCGTGCGTGTTCATCACCGTCTCAGGCCAACGCCGGAGAGCCGCCGCCCACACGAGATCTTTCTTCGCGGCCGGGCCACCGCCCTTGCCAGTCACGTACTTCATCCGGATCGCCGGCGCAATCACGACGTAGGGGATGTAGTTCTCCCAGAGCCGCTGCCGCACCTGAAAGTGAAACCCAGCAATGTCGAGGATCGAGCGACCCTTCGCCGCATACGCCAATCCTTCGATGCCAACGAGATCGTGACCCTGTGCCGCAAGCTGAATCGAGTCGAGCAGATACGCCGTCCGCTCATGCCCTTTCTTGGTCGTCTTTAGGGCTCGAGTGCGAATCACGCCGGAACAAGCCGACGCAATCCCTGTGCATCCGAGCCCTAAATCCAAGCCCATAATGTTGCTATCAAGCATCTTCCGAAGCGGGTTCTTCCTTCTCGGGTGTCGAGCCTGGCTCCAGCTCGTCCTTCCACTCAACGCTGTTCGACGCTTCGATCTCGCCGGGAGCTTCATCGACAACTTCCGCGTCCACGATGTCTTCCTTCTTCGCCTTCGCTTCGATGCCCGGCTGCTGGTAGATGTCAGGCTCCTTGCGCGTGCGCTTCGTCTTGCTCTTACGTGCGAACTGGGCGCGCATATCGAGGTCGTCGTCGATACCGAGATCCAACCGTGTCTGCCCGGTGCGCTGCTCGAAAGTCGTCTCCAGTAGCTCCGCGATCATCACCTGCTGGTTCTCCGGCACTGCCTCAAGCCGCAAGATCTCGAACGTGACCTCTTCGTTCGGGTAACGCTTGACCTCGGCCGCGTCGACGACGGCAATCACGAGATGCTTGCCGCTTGGATTGCGCCGAGCTTCCTTCTCGATCGCAGTCAGCCCGTTCGCTTCTTCCTTCGGGAGTGATGCCTTCATCTTCATACTCTTACCTCTTCCGTTATCTACCGCTCGCGGGTGCGAGAGTCTTAGGCCGCAACTAGCTCGCGGGATCCATCTTCACAGAGTAGCCAATCGCGTTCAGCAAAGTCCGTCACTGGCGTCGACAACAACATACCAACGGGTGCGTTCAAGCTCAGAGAGTAGCCCATCTCCCGCGCTGCTTCACGGTGCGACTCAACCTCGCCGTGACATCCGGTAGTGCCGCTGCCACAGAACAGGATGCCGTTCGCTGGGTTCCCGAGCATGAGAGCCCTGGCACCCTTGGTTCCGCCCATGCCGCGCGGGATTCGATGCTGGAGAGAGTAGTCAGAAAGCACGTTCTCCAGCAGTACGCGCGTGCCGGATGTCTGGATCCTGAATACTGGCCGACCGCAACGCTGGCAATAGCCTTCGTCGCGCACGATGATCTGCGTCCGCACCATGAGCGAGAACTTCCCGTCAGCCATTAGCGAGACTCAGCCGCGCCTCACGCGAATCGTTCACAGCTCGAGCGAGATCTGTGGGAATGAAGTCGCCGGCACTGCCGTCGAGATCGCCCTGCAGAAACCCTGCACGAGTGTCACGAGCCAACAGCATCAACGTCACGTTATCGGGTAGCTGGAGCTTCGTCGCGATCCGCCACCGATTACCCGTCGCCGTGGGATGAGAGCCGTCCGGTGCCGTGTGCTCTTCAATGTCCTCCATGACAGCAGCGATAACTTCCTCCGGCGACGCGAGCACCATCTGGGTCGCGTAGACCTCGAGCCCTGTTCTCTTCGGCTTCACCATCAGTACACTCTTCCTTCGATTACGGGAGCCGACTCTTCTGGCTCATCTTCTGACTCCGGCTCTGGATCGAAATAAGCCTCGACCATCTTGCGGAGTTCGCCGGCATTCGGATAATTGCCACTCAAGCCGAGCGCGTGCATCTTCGCGATCTCTTCATCACTCGCGCCGAGATCTCGTGCAAGGTTAGCCGCGCCATGAGCGTTTTCTTCTCGCGTCACATACGGGAGCCCTGAGAGCCCTCCAGACGGGTCAGGATCGTGAGCAGGTGTTACGGGAGGCGGAGCCGGTGACGCTGGCTCAGCGCCCAACTGTGCGTCTGGGGGAGTGGAGTCTTCCGGCTGTCGGTCGCGGTAGTCAGACGCGCGGCCACCGGGAGGCGACCAGCGCGGCTGAGATCCGCTGGACTCACTCGCCATGCGGTTCTCTTCACGTTCGTTCACGACGTTCGTGCGCAGATTGTCCGCATAGGCGCGATCCCACTCGAGCTTCTTCTTCAGCCCTTCCACCACAGCGTTCTTCACCATCCGGTCAGACGCGAGCAGTTCAACATCTGGATTCGAGTCTGCAATGGCTTTCGCGAAATCGGCGCCGAGCTTGCTGTCGGCTTGCTTCGCCCGAATCAGCTCCTTCGACCACAACGCTTTGTGCTTCGCGTCCGCGACTGCAGCAGACGAAAGCGCCGTTCGGTATGCGGTCGTGTCCTCACGCCACTCGAGAACGTGCGCGTTATAGTCGCCCATCGACTGCGGATCAATCATTATACGGAACCTCCAGCGCCTTGCGGATACTGGCAACCGCCTCGCGTAGCACCTTCTGGTAAGCGGCGGCGATCCCGCTGTTAGGAGCACTCAACGCCGACTCCAACTGCTTCGTGAGCATCAGCGCCCTGTTGATTACAGCGCTCGACTCCATCGCTTCCTCAACGTCGAAATCGAACGGCCAGTGCGAGGTCGAATAGGCCGGCTCACCGAGATCCATCGACTGATTGCCTGTCTCGAAGTTGTGGTGATCAGTCGTCGACGGCCACTCCGCCATAATCAGATCGCCCTCCATGACCAGCGCCGTCGTGAAGCCGCTCTCGTCATGATCCCGATAGCCGCGCTTCACGTCCGAATCGTGATCCATCGCCACCCACGCGCTGAGCACGGCCCCTGCTTGAGCTGGGTTCAACAGATACCCGTCGTCATACGGGTTATCTTCCGGTACGACACAGGTGAACTCTGTCGGCTTCCCGTTCGTGGTGCCCTGTAGATCAATAACGATGTGAGTCACTTCGCTTCACTCTCCTTCTCATCGGCCGGCTGCGCGACTTTCTCATCACCGGGGAACTCTTTATCGAACGGCAAAACTGCCTCGATCTCGTTGTCTTCGCCCGTCTTCAACACGCGGCCGTCGAGCGCCAAAACTCGCTGCATCTCGATCGACTTCGGCATCAACTTCTGGTGCTCCCGAATAATCGTCTTGTCACACATGCTCTCAAAGCTCGACTGGCTCAAACTCCACGGAGTCTTCGGCGTGTACGCCGCCTTATTGCCTCGGCCTGGCTGCTCCTTCGTGTAGTCCGGGCGCCGGGCCTGAATCTCGCTAATGTGCATGTACGTCTCCGTCACACCGCCACCGGCGAGCTTCGAGCGGATGATGCCGCCGACGTAACGCTTAGTGATGTCGATAGGGAGCTGTGGCTTCCATGTGAGCGACTTGCCGCGTTCCGTGGTGTAGGAGTAGTCGAACTCATCATCTTCGCGGATACGGACACTTTGGAAGTCCAACACTTTCGAGTGCCGGTAAGACAGGTCGATGTAACCCTGATAACCGATCATCGGCACGCACACCTGAACCTTCTCGTAGCCACCCTCGCCGTTCGGCATACTCACCTTCCGGGGAGTGAGATGGAACTGGTTCATGCCGTTACCGATCTCGAGCCGGAGCTGAGCTGCCCAAAGCACGCCGGCCATGAGCGATTCTTCCGTCACGTTCTGGAGCTCCGGGTTCGCCGTGATCGTCGTGAACACTCCGCGGATGAAGTGCTCAACATCCATCGAATCACCGAGCGCACGCTTGAACTCTTCGCTGTGCATGTTGATCGCATCGCGTACCGTGCGACGTTCCGTTGAAACCGATCCTGCCGCTCTCGCGACTAACTGTGAAGTCATCTCGTTCCCTCCTACTTCTTGAATGTCATCGTGCGGGATTGTGGCTTGACTACCGACTTCGCGAACTTCTCGAAGATCAACGGCTGAGAAGCTTTGAGCGCCTCGACGTCCAGCTCCATCACCGTCTTCGGGAGCGTCTTCGGGAGATCCCAAGTGAGCAGCACGTCTGTCGGCTTGCCCTCATCGTCGAGCTTCGTCGTGAGCACCGTCGTCTCGAGCATCGCCAGCTTGATCTCAGCCTTGATCTCATCGTCGCGCTTCTTGTCGGCCGACATCTTCGGCTGGAGATCGTTACGCTCAGCAACCAACTCCAACAGGCGCGGGGTCGCCACGAACGGCTTGCCACGCATCGCCGGATAGATCCGGTTCACGTCGTCTTTCAGCGTGAGCGGGGGTGGAGTGTCTTCAACGATGTGCCGCTGATACCACTCACCGACCTTCTCGATGAGGTACTCTTCCGCGAACTGGCGGTCGAACTCCAGCTCGAAGGGATCCGGCATATCGTTGCCGCCGAGCAGGGGAGCAATGTAGCCGATCTCTGCGCCGTCCAAGCCGTGCATCACGAGTTGCTGCTGCTGATTCTGCGGCTGGTAGTACAGGGGGACACCCTCATCCCAATCTGACTTCACCCACGCGCCGGCAGTCTTGATCTCCAACGGTGCAAGGTGATCGCGGTCGAACAGCTCGAGCACACGGTCTGGAGTCGCCAACAGGAACGGATACTTGATCGACTGCAGCACACCCGGCGAGGGACGCAACTTGCCAATCGGCCGGTGCTCCGGATTCTTCGACGGGTTATGGCCGTGGCGGACACTGAAGCGATCCGCGATCACGCGCTCGAGAGCCGTACCGAACTCCATCGCCTGAGTCTGTTCCAACGCCGGCGCACGCCCGGTCTTCTTCTCCCAGATGTCGTACGGCGACTGGAACTTACTGAAGTTCAGCACTGCCGAGATCTCACTCGCGCCGATACCAGCGCTACGAGAGGCCAACATCTTCTTGCGATCCTTGCCGTCATTCAGCACCCGATAGGGCGCACTTGTCTCTGTCATTGTTGCTCCGTTCCTAGATTGATTATGGAGTAATACCTGATTGTATCACTCCGGTAGTACAGGGGGAAGATGTACGCGCTGGATTCTTTCAACCGAGCGCTCGAGGTTCTCGTGCAGCAGCCTCGCGCGGCTGGACAGCGAGCTAATTTCGCGGAGAATATGCTGCGCGCCGTCGTTGCGCGCTTGGAGACTGAGAACCAAAAGAGCGACATCTTCAGCTTTCACGCTCCAGCCAGCGCCGGCCAGATCTTTCTCGCCGGCATGGTAGTCGGAAAGACGCTCGATCTCCGCCACAACGTCCTTCACTAGCTCTTCCGTGCGCGTCTCTGGCTTCGCTTGCCCGGTCGTCAACTGGATCTCTCTTAGTTCCCGCTGAAGCTCTCTGCGCTCCGTGAAGTTCCGATCGACCTGATCCTGTAGTCGAGTGAGCTGGAAGAGCTTACTCTCCGTCTCATAGGCATACTTCGCGAACACAGCACCAATGCCGGCAGTCGAGTTGATCGGAGAGAGCTTAGGAGCCGGACGCACAACGCGAAACGTGCGCCGATTCTTCGCCACCGGGGGAACACACACTCCCCAACGATCCGGCACATCGAGTCCGTCAATCAGCTTCTCATCTGGGATGACCAACCAGAACCGGGAACAATACTGCTCCCACGCATCCGCCTTCGTCGTGTCGCGCAGCTCAGCGAGGACATCCTGCCGAGTCACCTTCGTTTCGTAGCCGATGATCGTGCCGCGCGATGCCGAATTGAACGGGAGCCACAAAGCGTCTGCTCGCCGTAACGACGAGCCTGGCGCTTGGATCTCCGAGACGAAGTGACCAGCCAACGGCTTAGAGGGTGGAGCTTCCAACGAACGTCGGAGAGCTGTCACCAAAGCCGAAGCTGTCCACTTCATCTCAGTCATTGACTCGCCGTGCCGGATGCAATTCGCCGTAATGCCCCAACGTCACGACAACGGCTTCATCGAACAGCTCTTCCCACAACTCAAAGTAGATGCCCTTCTCGAGAGACAGACTGAACTCGCACTCGCGGAGATCCTCGAACTCTTCCACGCACTCAACCGAGTGCAGGAGGTAAACCCGCTGCTCAGCCGTAATAGCACGCGCCAGATGGAGAGTATTGTCGCGCTTCGCTCCGACAATTTCTTCAACATGATCGGAGGGGACGAAATCACTCATTAGCTTGCCTCCGCCTTCAACTTCGCCAACGTCTCGTGATACACCTTGTCAGCAGCGATCTTGGCCCTCGACTCCAGACCCTTACGCCGATCCTCTTTCTCTTCAATCAGCCGCGCCTTCTCGCGATCCTTCACGAACTGGCGCGACTTGCTGAGCGATTCTTGAAAGTCCGCCAACGTGATCTTGTGCAAGTAGTCCGGGGAAATCACAGCGATCTCTTCAAGGATCTCCGTCTCAGTGCCCTCGAACCAGCGGCGATTCTGCCGGCCGTCGAAGCTCGAAAGCTCTACTAACTCGTCGGGGATCGCGATGTCGTAACCGTCCATCTGGAATCGGTCGACGATCAATTCGCGCTTTGCCAGATCTCGCGCCTTCTCCACGAACTTGAGGATCTCAGGGAACTCTTTGCGTGGAGATCCCGGCAGGTGCGCGATCAGCGGGAGATCCCACATCAATCGCACAACCTGACAGCTCTTCTGGTGGTAGCCCATCGGTCGACCACAACGACACCAATCAGTCATCATCGACCTCGATCTTCAGCAAGCTCAAAGCCTCATCGCGGAACTCCTGCAGAGACTCGATCTCCGCATCATTCGAGTCACCATCTGCCGCCGCGAAAGTGGCCTCTGCGAGATCTTTCAACGTTGCCGCTATCTCAGCATTCTTGTTCTCCAGCCACTCTTGCAGGTCAGCCAGCTCTTGTGCGGCTGTCGTGTCAACGCCGCGAGCTTGCAACGCTTCGGCAAGCATCCCGGCCAGCCATTCCAGCGTGATCTCTTTCATGCCGTCACCTTCTCAGGGAACAATGCCCACCACGACTCCATCAAGAAATCGTAATCTTCCTGCGCATAATCTTCGAGGCCAATGAGATCTCTGGTCGCTACGGCCAGCATCGCGTCCTGCACGGCGTCACTTGCGTCCGGGGTGGAAATGTATTCCGTCGACCGGATAGCGGCCACACGGAGCGTATAGAGCGACTTGCGCCGGGGCTCCGAGTAATCGACCGAGCTGATCGCGTGGAGCTGAGCCGAAATGCGACTCTCGCGCCTCCGCCACTCTTCCGAGATGTCGATCAACTGGCAGTGCCGCGCAATCGCCAACGCTTCAATCTCTGACTCCGACAGATTCATCGCGCGCTTCATGATGTCGACCAGATCGACCGCTTGCGGCCCGATCGCGGCTTGCACTAGCTCGAAGTTGAAATCTGTATCGAGCGCTCTTAGCACTTCCGGCTTGCCGCGCTTCAACGACTGGTGCCAATCGCTATCGAAACCGAGCCACTCGAGCATCGCCATGACAACGAGCCCATCGACGCGATCCGTGGCCACGTCACGCACAGCACCGTGGAGAGAGAAACCTTCAGATCTCACCATCCCTCGCTGCGTCCAGCCGTCCCGCTTGATCACTTTCTGCGCACGCTCCGCGATGTCGCGGTAGCGGTTCACAATGATGTTCATACCGTTCCTTCCATCCGTTCGATCGAACTAGTCATAGTCGCGACCGCCAATCTCAGCCCGGCCAATTCGCCGGAGATTCTTGCTTGCCCCTCTACCGTGAGCCGGGGTTCCTGCCTTGCTTTCTGCTGCACGTCGATCATTCCCTCCATGAGCTTCACAGCACGCTCAAGCTCTTCAATCGCGCGGTGCCTAGCCGCCTCAAGTCGTGGCCTCAACACGAACGTATCCAACGCTTGCTCTTGTATCTGCTCAAGCAGCTCGTTCATCGTCGCCCGAATAGCGTCGCCTGGCGCATTCGACTGATGGATAACTTCGTCAGCGAGTGAGCGCTGGCTCTTTGTTTCCGACGAAATCTCTAGGCGAACAGATCGGGTATTCGGCTCATAAAACGACTCAGCGTGGAGTCTGGGGAACGATCGGCTGAAGTCGCTCAGAACAGTCTCGATCGAGTCGTGGCCGCTCATGAGTTCTTCCAAGGATTGACGTGGGAGAGGTCGAAAGTCTCGAGATGCTGCCCGACTACCGAGCCGAGGATCTCGCTACCGTACTCGCGGCCGTCCTCGCAGTATGAGTGGCTCACGCCAGCTTCCGAGATCACGAACTTGAATACGCCCTCGTGACCGGGGAAGTCTTCAGCTCCGAGGGGGTGGAACTCAACGACGATAACGTCGGAGTCGGGGAAGATCTCGTACAGGCGCTCCGTGAGCTGCGGGATGCGCGCCAACTGGCGCTTCCGGATTACTGCCGGTTCTTCTGTGGTCAAGGTGCCCATGATGTTGTTCCTAACTGTCTGGAGTGGATTAGTTGGATGTCGCCCAGTGCTGGGAATTCTGACGCTCGAGATCTTCGCGCATCGCGCGCTCGCCGTACAGCTCGTCCGCTTCACGCTCGTTGCGGATGTTGTTGTTCAGGTCGAAGACTGTCTCAGCGACTCGCTGCGAGAGGCGACCGCCGAGGATATTGCAGCGGGTGTGAGCATCGCGCAAAACTCGCTGACGGCGCTCCGGGGTATCGTTGCCGGCCAATCCGCCGAGCATGGTCTGAACTCTTGCGTGCATTGCCATGATGTCGTTCCGTTCCGGGCCGAAGCCCAATCTGAATTGAGTTAGCGAGTCTGAGCTGGCAGGGTCATCGAAGCTTCGTACTCATCGTCGTCCATCTCGTAGCCGTCTTCGTAAATAGCCGGGATGATCTTGACTGAGTGGCCGAAAAACTCGCCTCTGGTCAACTCGCGATCCAACACTGCCAACCGCTCGTTAGCTTCAGCTTCGTTCAGGTCGTGAGCTACAACCATCGAAGGGAAGTCGATGCTCGTCTGGATGATGTCAAATGTTGCAGCCATGATGCCGTTCCTAACTGGTAGAAGAATTGTTCTTGTAATACCAAGGTAATACAGCTTGCTCCGGGCCGCAAGTGTTTGGCCTAGAAATAACTAACGGCGCCGACCGGGGGAATGGTCGACGCCGCAAGCAGTTAGGTGCCGGCTAGTCGTCTCGAGTTGCCGACTCGTTCTCGGAAAGCGAGTAGCTCCCGATTCCTTCGTAGGTAGTCGTCACCCGAGTGAGCAGCTCTTCAGTCACGCGCTCTAGATGAAACTGGATCGAAGCAGCGCCGAGCTGGAAGCGATCTACAAACTTCTGCGCTTCAGCCACGACCTCGCGCTTCGCACTCTCGATTCCGGGCAATGGCACCCGGCCATAGCCTTCGTGCGGGATAGGGATCGAGATCTCTTCACTCGAACCAGTGCTGAAGCGGATCTCGCCAATCAGCCGGTAACGGATCCTAGCGTTTCTGTCGTAGTCGCGATTGAGCGTCGTGTTCGCCGCCAACTTAGACGACATTGCTGCCGTCCTCGATTACCACGCCTACCTTGCCGGACTCGTCGACAATCTCAAGCCAAATCTGGAAGCCATGCTCAGCCGCCATATCCGTCACGATCTTCATGCTCTCACTATCGAGCAGTGACGCATCCCGAATTGTGATGACCCGAAGAGTCGGATTGCCAGCCATAACCAACGCCATAGAGATCTGCGTCTGCTCCGCCGCCGAAGCTTGCGCGAACGGCTGACCGTCGTACATCACCACGCCGTCCTCGAAACTCAAACCATCGACCGGGAACTTCGCCGCCTCGAGCGCATCTCGCTTCTCCTGCCGGCGTGCCTCAATCGTCGCCGTGCGACCCTCAGACTCCGCCGTCTTCGCCAACAGATCCTTCGTCGCGTGCTCGAACCGTTCGTTCGCCTCGATCTCACTGTTCGTCTCGCCGGCAGTCGCAAGCGACTCCTGAAGCTCCGCGATCATCGCCGTGTGATCCGGCAAGCCCTCGTACTCCTTCTTCGCCGCCTCCAGAGAAACGCCGGCACGAGTCGCATCGCCACGAGCTGTTTCCAACTGCGCCTCGAGCTGGCTCACTCGCCACTCCGCTGCAGACTTTGCATCCTGCGCACGCTCGTACTCACTCTGCTTCTCAGCGCGCGCGGTCTGCGTCGTCTGGAGATTACGGATCTCGTCGAGCAACAGCGTCGACTCCACACGCTCTGCTGGAGCGTTCGGATAACGCGGCATCGCCGCCACCTGAGCCTTCAACTCCTTCAAGCCGCGATCGAACACCGTGCGCTGAGCCTCGATGTCCTTCGTCTTCTCGTCGAACTCAATCGGATCAAACGGGAGATCCACCAACTCCAGCAACGCCGCGACCTGGCTCTTGTCGTCGAGTCGCGTGAAGCTCAACGGATCGAAACCCGCGTGATTGATCAGCGCATCCAGAGCCGCTTGAGGCGACCGCCGTGGCACACCATCCTTATTCGCTAAGAACAGTTCAGTCGTCGTCTCGCCGTCCTCGCCCAGCTCCCACTTCCGGGTGACTGTGAGATCTCCGAGATCAATCATGACCGACGCTTGCGTCTCACCATGCCGAATCGGATTCGTCACCGCAGTATCACGCTTAGCCTTGCCACCGCCGATACCCAACCAGATCGAATCGAGGGTAGAAGTCTTGCCCTGCTTATTCTTCCCGGTGAGCTTAATCACTTCACCATCCGGCGTGATGTCGATCACCTTGATCCGCTTCACATTCTCAGCCTGAAGCCGGTGAATCCGAAGTGGAGTTTCTGTTTCCGTTCCCAATTGGTACTCCGTTCCGACTAGCGCTTAGCGACTAGCCATTTTCTCTTCGATAACGCGCCTCCGACTGGAAGCCCGTCGATATGAACGCCGCTGGGTAGCAGTCTTACCGCCCCACACGCCCAAATTTTCCTGCCGCTCGAGAGCCACTGCCAAACAAAGATCAACGAGTGGGCACTTCGTCACGCACACTCCAGCAGCTCTGTGGTTGTTCTCCGTGTCATCGAACCAATCATCCGCACTCAGCATGTGCTCGACAGGATTCTCACAGGGGAGCTCCCGGCCGAGACGCTCATAGTTGAAGAGATCAGTAGCCTCTCTCGAACCACGAACCGCCGTGTACGAAATCGTTGGTCGTCCGGTCACTTGTCAGCCGCCTCCGCGCGCTGCTCGTTCAACGGCTTCGACTTGAAACCATCACGACGCAGCTTGTAGACAGCGCCACGACTCAACTGAGTGTGAGCCGCAACCTCGTCATAGCTGAACAGGTTTAGTCCCGTCTCCGAGTCAGACAGCGCCAAATCAACGAGTGTCTTCCGCCGAGCCCGAGCCTTCTCGAGCGAACGTTCTGCTTCAGCGACTTCGGTAACGGATCGCGCGAACGATTCAACGATCCGAGCCTTCTTCCGAACTCGCTCTTCTGTGTTAGCCACATCTGGCTTCTCTTTAGTAGTCATATCACTACGGTATCACGGAGCGACTTGAGCCGGTAGAGGCAATTAGCCAATAGCCAAATACTCCGGTGAGATCTGAAGTTATCCACAGGTTGCTCTCGTGTGGAACCAAGACTGATCTGCCCTATTAAGTTTCTAGTCTTCTTAAAGTTGGTCTTCTTATAGGTGCTGGTGATCAACATTAGGTTTTCAGCATTAGGCTCACCCGGTGAACGCGATTACCCACAGAGTTATCCACAGGTTCACTAATGCTGCTAGGCAACATCAGGGTCATTCGCGTACGGGTCGAGCAGATGCCACACAGTGCCAACCACAACGCCGTTGACGCGCTTCGTTTCACGTCTGAGATACCCATGCTGCTCCAGCTCTGCTAACCAGCGGTCGATCTTGTGCCGCTTCGATGCTCGAGCCCGGTAAATTACGTCGAGCCGAACCTCGAACTCGTCGCGATGACTGGTCAAGTAGGTGAGCAAGCCGAGCGCTCCCCAGTCAATCGAGGGATCTCGTGCCCACAGGTTCCGTAATTTCGCCCAACCACTTAGAGGATCTGGATAATCTTTTCGGACTGGCATACCTTCTCCGTTCCGGGCTCTGCGACCCGTCTAGCGCCTCAAATCGTTCCGAGGTATTAGGTGATGGTCGAGCCGGGTAAACCCGCTACAGGCAAACTGTGGTGCGATGAGCACTGGTTTCGCCTATGCTGTCTACCGGGTCGCCATTCTGTTATCGGTTGCTTTGTCACAGCAACCAGAACACCCTTCGCACGCTAATGCGGAGGGTGTTTTTCAGTCTAGGGGAAAGCCGTCAACCGGGCGATGTACGAGCACGCCCCACTCTGGCCCTCTAATGAAGCCATTGACTCGCAAGCCATTCGCTTCCTGAAGCGCGCGCACATCACGAACCGTTCGCACGCCGTACTGAGATGTCACCGGGTTACTGGAGTAATCGAGAGACACCAAGAGCGCCTGAATCATCCGTACCCACATGCCACCGTCGCCGGGTGACTGAGAGACTGTGCGTTGCGGGAACATCGACAGCCACGTCGCCTGATCCGCGAAACCGGACTCCTGCAAGTTGCGCATCTTCTGGAAGTAGAGGATCTTCTCAGTGAGCGACTTGCCCCACACGCCGTCATCCGACTCATCGTTCATGAAGAGCTGCAAGAACATCACGTCCGGGCCGCTCGAGCCTTCACCGATCGCGCGCGTGCCTGGCCGAGTGACTTCGACTAGCGAGTTCTCGATCTTGTCCATCTCAGTCGTGCGACCTTCGACCAGCTTGCGGGTGATCGCATCCGCTTCTTCCAGTGTGCCGGTGAACGCAACCTCGCTCGTGTCCGTGTGAACCGTGAGCTGGAGCTCCTTGGCTTCCTCGATCAGTGACTCTGGCCACGGCCGCGTGAGTGGGATCCAGACAGACAGGCCGAGCGCTTCTTGATCAACAACAGACGCACGCCAGCCAGCCATTGACGACGGGATCTCGATATACGCACTCGACATCATTCGCAGAAACTCCGTGAAGATCTCAACGACGTTCGCGTGAACTTCAATCTCAACGCCGCCGTATCTGACCTTCCGGATAAATCGTTTCGCAAAGAACTTGTGCTCTGGCTTACCCCAATTGTCTGCGCTCATGGGCGAGAGTCTACCCCTTACCACAAGCTGCCGGCCAGAACCGTACGCTCTGGCGTTGCGGCCGTATCACCGTCCGCTCTCGTTGATCGCTTCTAGGAACTGATCGAGTGTCGGCAAGTGATTGAGCCAGTAGCTCACGACCTTCTCGCAATCGCAAACCTGCTTCGCCGGATCGACCTGCTGACCTAATCGCGGCCGGCGATAAACCTCCAGCACTACGCCGCTACTGTCGTCGAAGTCGATGAGGTAGCCGAACGCCGCATCACCGTAAACCGTGGCATCTGGCGCAGCGCCGAGAGACAGGGGAGATGAGAGCGAGGTGAACCGCGTCGAGAATACGTGCTCCCAAAGATCTCGCGGGTTCATGTTCGGGAAGTAATCTGCATCGCGGCCGACACGCTCGTCGGCATCGAACATCTTGAGACGCTCAACCAGCGGACGTGTCACTGCCGGGTTCATCTCACTCGCGTAGGTCAGAACTCGTCGACCGAGAGCAGTCGGCTCAGCACCGAAGAGGATGCTGATCGCCTTGACCTCTCCGTTCAGCCGAAATCCGTAGAATCCACTACCCATTGTCCGAGCCCTTCAAGTTCTCAGCCACGATGGTAGCTCGAGTAGCCAAATCAGCTCCCGCACGCAACGTTCTCAACGTGTCGAGCACCAAGCCCTTCGTGAGCCCGAGATCAATACTCTCACCATCACCGAACTTCAACGTCCAAGGTGGCGCCGGGTTCTCCGGTGTCGAGATCCGTTCAATCGTCAACGTCTTCGGATACGTGCCCGACCTGTCGTGTGCTCGAAGAGATGTGCGCAGCCGCTCCAGCTCATTGCCTACTTGCGTCATCGTAGCCATTAGATCCACGCACCCTTCGGGAAGTGACGCGAGCAGAAACCGGGTTGCACCATATCTTCACGGCCGCACTCCACACATTCCTGCAGAAGCTCTAGCTGGCTCTCTGTGGGCTCAATACCGAGTAGCGGTGTTAGGAGAAGCCAACGAGCTAACGCGGCTCCTTCCATATCGCCAACGGACTGACCGAGGACGGTGAGCGAGTCGTCTGAAAGAAACTGCAAAACATCCGAGTCCCACTCTTCCGTCGTCGCCATAGTCGCTGCAGCAAGCCGACCAAATGCCGCGTACTGCTCCTGAGTCGGCAAGCCTGGCACGCTCTGTCGAACGTCAACGCCGCCGATAGCTTCGAGCAGCTTCCCTGCATACTCGTCGGTATCCAACGACCGATCCGCCGTCTTGATCTCGTCGATCACAGTACACAGCGCATCATATTGGCTAGAGTCAATTCGTTTCTTCACAGCTTTACCTCCGGTTCATCTTCGATCAAAACCAAGCCGCTGAATAGCAGCCGGCCGACAACAAGTTTCTTAGCTTCGAGCACTTCAGCCGGGAAGCCCTCTCGCTTATATCCTTCGGCAAGTTCGCCGGCGAGGGACTCGTCTGTCGTCCAGATCTTGTCCCAGTCCATCTCCACATGCCAGAGCTGAGTCGTGCCGTTGAAATGCGCGACCGTGAACTTTCCGCCCGGCTCGAGTTCCGTCTCTACCGGAGTGACATTCTCTTTCTCGCTCATAGCTGAGCCTTCCGTTCGATCTCTGCAAGGTGAGCTGCTGCTTCAGCATCGCGCTTCTCGCGGAGAGTCTTCGAGCGACGGTCAAACTCCGTCAACGTCGAGCGGTTGATCGACCACGCTTCACTCTCCGAATAACCGGGGAGCCGCTGGATCATCGCCTTCTCGATCGCGCGGCAGATCCGGTACGCTTCCGTCTCCGGAAAGTCTCGCGTCTCGCACGCTTGATATTCGTAACCGTGGATCGCATTGAGCACGTCAACCGGGTAGTCGCCCCAGTTCTTCAGCGAGCGCTGGTAAACGTATTGAGAAACCGTCTCTTGCTCGCTGTAGCGCGCATTCACCGAGGCGAGGTTCTGGGATACAAGGATCTGGCCGACCCTTGAGGCGGACTCTTTCGTCAATGTCCGCATCAGGCCACCGAAGCGGAAATCTGTGAGCCCTGAAGCGGGATCGTCGAGTTCAGCTCTTGCTTCGTCGCTATCATCAACCGCCCAACGAACTTGATAGCGATACGAAATCGCTGCCGTAAGTATCGCGTGGAAGTGCTCGAAGTCTTCCATGTTGGCGCTCATGATGTCACCGTCCGAGCAAACTGCTTTGCGCTGCGCTGTTGCTTCCGAGCATCTGACCGAGCACGCTCACGCATCTTGTTCTCGTGCGCAATCCGGCGCGCATCTGTCGACTTTCTGTTTCCCATGATTCCGTTCCGTTCCGGGCCGAAGCCCAATCTGTTTGAGTTACTTGGTGAGAACTTCGACGAAGCGCTCAACGCATCCGAGACGCTCTGCCTTATCGACCAGCTTCTCCATCCGGGCCATTGCCCGATCAGTGCGCGGCCCCATCGGTGTGTTCTCGTAAGTGTTGGAAGCCCTGCGGTAATCGCTGACCATTTCCTCGAACTGGGTTTCTGTTGCCTGTGCCATTTCGCCGTTCCTAACTTGTCGTGTGTGGAGTGGGTTAGATCTTGATGAAGTCGAGGTTCGTCTGATCGGTCGACATCTTCTGTCCGCCGTAAGACTGGTTGATCCGCTCTGCTTGGATGCGCCACTTGATCCGAGCTGCCGTCGCGGTGTCCGCGTCGATGAAGCCAACTACGTCAGCCTGTTCGCTGTCTTGAACTTCGTATGTGTTGATTCCTGCAACTCGCATGATGCCGTTCCTAACTGGTTGAAGTGGTTTGTTGCTATATAACCATAGTAATACAGCTTCATCCGGAGCGCAAGATATAGAGCTAGATTTCTTGCAGGAATTTACCGGGGATTCTCCGAGTCGATCTGATCCCACAACTCTCCGCGCCAATCATGACCGCCCGAAGCCGTGTCAGAATCAGCGCCGCGAGGGAAGCCATGCTTCAGCTCATACTCGCCGGCATCGAGATCTTCATCGTGCAGTTCATCGCCGGCAGAGCCGGGAGCGGCGCCCTCTCGAGCGCCGCCAGTCAACTCAGTCATCGCTCTCCAGCGGCTCGAACGAGAGACGATCAGCAGTGGTGCTCTTGGAGATGTGAGCTACAAACATGCAGCCGGACATCTTCACATGCTGGCCCTCGGTCACGATGTGGATGATCTTGCTCGGCATCCTCTCGGCGGAAACCATCACGCCCAGACCGAACGCCGACGCATACGGGCCGCGCTCGAGCGGAGAGCCCCAGTTCTTACGTCCCCATGAAGTCGGCCCCCAGCCGGAGATCCCGAACTCCTTCACGATGTCGTAGCCGCGAATAGATCCGTCGTACACGCCGAGCCAGATCTTCGAGAAGCTCTCAAACGCGAACGTGTTCGTGTCGTCCCCCGCTTCGGCTTCGTCTGGGAGATCCAGAACGCTGTAGTCGTTCACCACGATCTTCGCCCACTTGTCGAGGTCGAGCATTTCGCCCTCAAGATCAAGATGTACGTTGCCGTTTGGCGCTACCTGATGCTTCATGTGTCCGTTCCCTTCCGCCTCATCCGGTGTAGTTGAGGTCGTAATACCAAGGTAATACACCGGGAGCGCTTGCGCAAGATGTGGCGCTAGATTAGCTGCCTGTAATTCTTGCCAGAAACGAAGACTGCCCGCCTCCGGAACGGTGGAGACGGGCAGGGTTCTATCGTAGCAGTTAGCCGGTCGATCCAGCGCCAGCTTCTCGCTTCGCCACGACACGAGCTTCAAGAGCGGGGAGCGTCACGATATTTGTGATCGCATCACCCAAACCAGTCGGCTTCAGGATCAACGCATAGAGCGTCTGGCTGACACCAACGACCGCAAGGATCTGAGCGCCGGCAGCAGCGATGCCGCCCTCGAATCCTCCAGTCACGAAGACAGCGAGCACTCCGAGCACTACCGAAACGCCCGTCGCCACCATGAGCCGTGTCTGGCTGGTGAACGCCGGCTGATTGAGCAGCGCCGTGAGTAGTGGAGAGATCAGACCCGCGATGCCTGTGCCGATCGCGACAGCAGAGATCGTCTGCTCGTCAGCCGTCGCCACCGCAGCGATGACTTCATTGACTCCGTGGATAATCATCATTTGTTGCCTTCCGTCGTGAGAGCCGCCCACGTCGCCGCGTCAGCAGCACCAGTACGAGCGATCCCGAGATTCCCCTGATGCTGGATCAGAGCTTGCTTCATTGTGAGAGAGAACTGACCGTCCACCTTCAGACGAAAGCCCTTCGCTCGCAAGGCATTCTGCAGCCGCTCCACATCGGAACCGCTATCACCTTGCTCGAGGTACACGAACTCGCTGGTATCAGACTCACTAACAACAGCCGGAGCCTTCACCTGTGCCCCGGAGACAGCCTTAGCCGTCGTCTGGGTGTTAGGGGATGACTCGACGCCTTCAGAGGCGACTACGGGCCGTTCAGCGGGAACGACTTTAGTTGCGGCATCCGCTTTCGCTGCCGCACTCTTACGCTTCGACTTTCCAAACGCCATGACTTGCTCCTTCTTCGGGCGAGATTCTACTCTCGCTTCCGGCTTTTCCGCTCACTAACCCACGACGGGGGGAGCGTCTGGTTCAACTCTAGGATGTCGAAATCGTCATCGTGCGGCCACGGCATAGGATCCGGGCCTGGCCACCGAACAGACAACGATTCGAGGTAACGACGCACGGCACCTTGGAAGATCTCACGACTACGCCGGTCTTCTTCCATCTCAGCCTCAAGTCGCGTATGCCTAAAGTCCAAGTCATTGTGTCGGAGGATCACTAGCTCGAGAAAGTCAGTCAAGCTCCCCTGCCAGCCAGCTAGAGGGGGCAACGAAGTCTCCGGCCGACCTGTCGATAACTGAACTGTTTTCTCTGGTTTACGAGCTTGAACAATGACGCCAATCAAAACTGTTAGTGCTACCAAAACGGTGCCCACTGCACCAATAGCTGTCTGAATAATCTGGGTGTCCGTTTCGGCCGTAGCAGTGATGATCTCATCGAACATGCGGCACCATCCGTAGTCCTCGGTTTTTTCGTATCAGGGTAACTAGGTCAAACATTCGCCAACCGGGAAGGAGAAGGAACGCCGGGAATCCAGCAGCCATAGCCCACCCGTTCAGATTGCCGGCCGAGATCGCGAGTCCTGCTGCGCTCAGCGGGAAACTAGCCACGCCGACGACGAGCAAAGCCGTGGCAAGCAGCTCAAACCAATGCAGCCGGAATATGAGCCCTAACAACGTCAGCAGCGACGTTACTGCCAACATCGGCGTCCAGAAGTGTGCGTATCGAAGTCCGGCCTCAAACGCGAAATTGTAGTCAGTGGAGATCGTGCCCAGCGTGCCC
>Ga0307487_1000596_pt1 | contig 27731 bp, 28 predicted proteins | sample CBIW12metaG_FD_203665 | JGI IMG/M metagenome (GOLD analysis project Ga0307487, IMG submission 203665) | Sea-ice brine microbial communities from Beaufort Sea near Barrow, Alaska, United States - CBIW 1.2 | ecosystem: Environmental > Aquatic > Marine > Coastal | place: USA: Alaska | collected... | reverse complement strand
CATCACGTGCTCCACCTCGCTCGTGCCGATGCCGAGGGCCATCGCCCCGAAGGCACCGTGGGTGGACGTGTGCGAGTCGCCGCAGACGACCGTGATGCCGGGCTGGGTGAGTCCGAGCTGCGGTCCGACGACGTGCACGATGCCCTGCTCGATGTCACCGAGGGAGTGCAGGCGAACCCCGTATTCCTCGCAGTTGCGTCGCAGGGTCTCGATCTGCGTGCGACTGGTCAGGTCGACGATCGGCTTGTCGATCGCGAGCGTCGGAGTGTTGTGGTCCTCCGTGGCGATCGTCAGGTCGGGGCGTCGCAGCGGCCGACCGGCCAGGCGCAGGCCGTCGAAGGCCTGGGGGCTCGTGACCTCATGCAGCAGGTGCAGGTCGATGTAAATCAGGTCGGGCGTGCCGTCTTCACCCTTGGCCACGAGATGGTTGTCCCAAACCTTTTCGGCCAGGGTCCGCGGGGCAGCGGTAGGAGTGGTGGTGTCTGTCGTCATGTCTGTGCGTCTTCCTCACGAATAGATAGCAGCCGACGCTGAACGCCGCGACGAGAGAGGCCTCAGAGTTGGGTCTCGCCGCGGCACAGAAGAAGAAGTCGACCTACCAGCATTTCTAGAGGGTAACACTTCGGCGGCCCCGGCTGCATGCGCCAGGGCCCGTCGGAACCGGTTTCAGACGTCGTAGCGGGCCTCGATGAGCACGACGCTGACGTTGTCGCGGCCGCCGCGCTCGAGGGCCTCGTCCACGAGCACATCCGCGAGATCACGGGCGTCCTCGTCGCTCGGGGCGTGTGATTTCAGGATCGCGGCGATATCACCGGGTTCGAGTTCCTTGGTGAGGCCGTCCGAGCAGACCAGGAACGTGTGATGACCGGATGCCGGCAGCAGCCACACATCGGCATCGACGTACTCGTCCGCGCCGATGGCGCGGGTGATCACATTGCGCTCCGGATGCTTTTCGGCTTCCTCGAGCGTGATCAGGCCGGCGTCGAACATCTCCTGCACCGCCGAGTGGTCGACGCTGAGCTGGTGGAGCTCGTCTCCGTCCCAGGTGTAGATGCGGGAGTCCCCCACGTTGAAGGCCATCCAGTGGTAGCCCACGTCGTCGCCCGCGTCCACGAGCGCCACTCCCGCCAGGGTTGTGCCGGAGACGGCGGCGCCGTAGTCGTCGACGGCGCTGAGGTCGCGGACCGCATCGTTGGAAGAGTGGATGGCGTCGAGGATTCTCTCCGGGGTGGACGGCACGTCGCGTTCGATGTGTTCGTCAAAGACGCGCACGACAGTCTGGCTTGCCACGTCGCCCTGCGCATGTCCGCCCATGCCGTCCGCGACCAGAAAGACCGGGGACTGCGCCATCACGCTGTCCTCGTTGATCTGTCGTACGCGTCCCACGTCGGTGCGCGCGCTGTAGCGGCATACCGCGGTACCACCCAGAAGAGTGATTTCGCTCACACCGGTCACGGGAGCGTGCACCTTAGAGTTCCCAAGCTGACCCGCATCCTTCTCGCGTTCGAACACTCTCGTACTCGAACGCGGCGTCGTCGTGCGTCCTGGTGGACGGCAGCAATAACCGTACCAAGTCGGCGAGGTGTTCTAGTGCTCGATCGGCTGAGAGATCTCTTCGGAGAGGGTGTGGCCGCGCGTGCGGGCGTCGTGACGGGCCTTGATGAGGCTCGCGATCGTGGCCAGGGCCATCGAACCGATGATCACGCCCAGGGACGTCCACGTGCCGATTTCCGGGGCCCATTCCACGCCGTGGCCACCGTTGATGAAGGGGACCTCGTTCGTGTGCAGGGCGTGCAGCACGAGCTTGACGCCGATGAAGGCGAGGATGGCGGCGATGCCGTACTTGAGGTATTCCAAGCGTTCCAGGAGCCCGCCCAACAGGAAGTACAGCTGGCGCAGTCCCATGAGCGCGAAGACATTCGCGGTGAAGACGATGAACGGGCTCGTCGTGATGCCGAAGATCGCGGGGATGGAGTCGAGCGCGAAGATCAGGTCGGTGGTGCCGATGGCCAGAAAAACAATGAGCATCGGGGTGAAAATCTTCTTGCCCTCGACGAGCGTGCGCACCTTGGAACCGTCATAGGTCGACGAGATCCGGATTCTGCGCCGCAGCAGGCGGATGAAGCCGTTCTCCTGGTCTTCATCCTCGTCCTCGTTGTTGAGCGCCTGGCGGATGGCCGTATACAGCAGGAAGGCCCCGAAGATATAGAAAATCCAGCTGTAACTTTCGATGAGCTGGGCCCCGAGCAGAATGAAGATTCCGCGCAGCACGAGGGCGATGATGATGCCCACCATGAGCACTTCCTGCTGGTACTGCCTCGGTACGGAGAAGCGCGCCATGATGATGACGAAGACGAACAGATTGTCGATGCTGAGACTGTATTCGGTCAGCCAGCCGGCGAGGAATTGTCCGGCGTGCTCCGCGTCTCCGAGAATCAGCATCAGCAGCGCGAAGACGAGTGCGAGCCCCACGTAGAAGGCCACCCAGAGCGTGGCTTCCTTGATCGAGGGGACATGCGGGCGTTTGTACACCAGAAGCAGGTCGGCCACGAGAATGAGCGTGAGCACGATGAGCGATCCGGCTTCAAACCAGATGGGGAGAGCGAGTTCCACGGGGGGCCTTTCACAATGACGGGGTGCCGAAAACGGCATTGAACCCGAAAGTCTCTCCCGCGTCGTCTCCCTGAGGACAGCAACACCACCGCGACCGGGGCTGCAACTCTGGAGCCCGTATTGACGATCACGACATAGGTCCCGATCGGGCCCTTAGGGATACTCCCCTTCGCTCCGAAAATCATAACAGGGAGCGGCCGCGTGCGCCGACGGCAACCGTCGGATGTCCCCGGTGCCGGCACAAAAAAAGCCCGGCTCCCTTCCATGGGAAGGGAGCCGGGCGATGGTGACCCCAGCGGGATTCGAACCCGCGTTACCGCCGTGAGAGGGCGATGTCCTAGGCCGCTAAACGATGGGGCCGTTTTTGCAACTTTATGAGTATGCCACACGATTTGTGCGCAACCAAACCGAGGGCACCCTCGGCTGAACGAGTGGCTGATTCATGTTGCGCGAGCGCCTGATTGGGTATTAGCTCGGGTCATGAAACTGACCAAGCTCGAGCATGCCGCCCTCATCCTCGACGTCGGAGGCCAGAAGCTCTACATCGATCCGGGGTCCTTCACCACGGCACTGACCGAGACGGCGGGCGCCGCGGGCATTGTGATCACGCACGAACACCCCGACCACTGGACCCTGGCGCAACTGCAGCGCATTCTGGAGATGAATGAGAGCGTGCCCGTCTACGCCCCCGCCGGCGTCGCGACCGCTGTGGCCGCGGCCGTCGCCGCGGCATCCGCCGATGAGAACGAGCCGCGCCGTCCCACGCCGCACATCACCGTGGTTCGTGACGGCGACACGGCGACCGCGGGTCCGTTCTCGCTGCGATTCTTCGGCCGCACCCACGCCGTGATTCATGAGTCCATCCCCGTTGTCGACAACGTGGGGGTGCTCGTGAACGATGAGCTGTATTACGCCGGTGACTCCTTCACCATTCCCGCCGACGTCGAGGTTCCCACGCTCGCCGTGCCCGCCGGGGCCCCCTGGTTGAAGATCAGCGAGGTCATTGACTACGTTCTCGCCGTGCGGCCGCAGCGAAGCTTTCCCACCCACGAGATGGTGCTCTCCCGTGCGGGAAAAGACCTGTCCAACGCTCGAATCAAGGCCGCGACGGAACAGGGCGGCGGGACGTTCTTCCCGCTTGAGCCGGGTGAGGTGCTCGACCTATAGGTGAACCCCGGCTGAATTCCCCTCGATCTCAGCATATTTGCAGCTTCTGCATTTTAGAGTGCAGTTACTGCAAAACACCGGTCCACGGTGACACACAACTGAGAACGGGGCACCATGCAAGCCGAGTGGGTAATCGATGGGCGCGAGCTGGAGAAATCCTATGGGTCGGGGGCGAGTCGCTTCGACGCGCTCAGGGGAGTCTCCCTGCAGGTGGCGCCGGGCGAAACCGTCGCCATCGTCGGAAAGAGTGGATCCGGCAAGTCCACGCTCATGCACCTGCTGGCACTGCTGGACGCGCCCGACGCGGGCACGCTGCACGTGGCCGGCCAGGATGCCGCTGCCCTCTCCCGGAGGGATGTCAATGAACTGCGCAACAAGGAATTCGGCTTCGTCTTTCAGCAGTTCTTCCTGACTCCCAACGTGAGCGTTCTGGACAACGTGACCCTGCCGCTGAAAATTGCCGGCATCGGCGGCAAGGCCCGCCGCTTGAGGGGAATGGAAGTGCTGCGCCAGCTCGAACTCGACGACAAGGCCGCCAAGAAGGCCACGACGCTGTCGGGTGGCCAGAAGCAGCGCGTCGTCATCGGCCGCGCCCTGGTCAACAACCCGCGGGTGATCTTCGCCGACGAGCCGACGGGCAACCTCGACACGGCGACCGGCCGCGTTGTCGAAGACATCCTGTTCGACCTCAACCGCGAGCAGGGCATCACGCTGGTCATCGTCACGCACGACGAGGAACTCGCCGCGCGCTGTGACCGCCAGATCTACATCCGCGACGGCGTCATCTTCAACGAGACCCGGACGCCCCCCGCTCACACCGGCGCGCACGCCGCCATCAACAACACAGGAGGTGCGGCATGAGAGTCACCGACCTCGTCGCCACCGCGATTTCGAATACCTTCCGCAGCAAGGTCCGCACCACGCTGACGGTTCTCGCCATCTTCGTGGGCGCCTTCACCCTCACGATCACCACCGCCGTCGGCGCCGGCGTTTCCCAATACGTCGACACGCAGGTCGGCTCACTCGGCGCCGCCGACGTGTTCATCGTCACGCCGAAAGCGGATGACGCTCCGGCCGATTCCGGACCCGTCGAGTACGACCCGGCCACGTCCGGCGCAGCGGCAGGAGGCAACTTCGGCCCTCCCGGCGCGACATCAGCACTGTCTGACGCCGACCTGACGACCATCTCCGACACGGACGGCATCCAGTCCGTCGACCCGATTCGTGCTCTCGCACCCGACTACGTGGCCGCCGATGACGGCACGAAATACGAGTTCACGATCAACGCGGCCTCGGGCGTGACCACGGCCGACCTCACGGCCGGGGCACAGCTCGACCACGGGTCGAGCGAATCACAGATCATCCTTCCCGACAGCTACGTGACGCCGCTCGGATTCGCGTCCGACGCGGCAGCCGTGGGCTCCACCGTGCAGATCGGCATCACCGACGTGCTCGGCGCGCAGCAGACCGTGGACGCCACGGTCGTCGGAGTCTCTCTCGAAAGCATCCTCGCCTCCGGAGCCGGAGCGAACGCCGCCCTGACCACCGAACTCGCCGCCGTACAGTCTGCGGGTATCGACACCGGGGCGGCCCGCTACGCCGGGGCGACGGCGCGCTTCGACGACAGCCTCTCCCCCGACGCCGTGCTCGCGCTGCAGGCGACCCTCGCCGATGACGGCTACACGGCCAACACCGTTGCCGACCAGCTCGGCACCGTGCAGACCGTCATCACCGGCATCGTCGGCGTGCTCAATGCCTTCGCGGTGATCGCGCTCATCGCCGCCGCATTCGGCATCATCAACACCCTGCTGATGAGCGTGCAGGAACGCACGAGGGAAATCGGCCTGATGAAGGCCATGGGAATGGGCGGCGGCAAGGTCTACATGCTGTTCAGCCTCGAAGCCATCGTGATCGGCTTCCTCGGCAGCGCGCTCGGTGCGGGGGTCGCCATCGGAGCGGGGTCGATCCTCAGCAACGTTCTCTCCACCGGCCTCCTGGCCGACCTCCCGGGGCTCAATATCCTGCTCTTCGAACCCCTCTCCGTGGCACTCATCATCCTGCTGGTGATGGCAATCGCGTTCCTGTCGGGCACTCTCCCCGCCCAGCGAGCGGCGAAGGCCAACCCCATCGAGTCCCTGCGTTACGAATAGAATCGAAGGACGAGGAGAACCCATGACCACGACTCTCCGCGAGGATAAACATCGGGCGACCCGGCAGCGGCTGGAGCGCAACGCGGTTTCCCTCGTCCTGGAGCACGGCTTCGACCGCGTCACCGTTGACATGATCTGCGAGGCGAGCGGAATCTCGCAGCGCACGTTCTTCAACTACTTCAAAACGAAGGAAGAAGCCGTCCTCGGCGCCGAACCGCCCACCATCGATGAGGGCAAGGCCAGGGCCTTCATCGCGGCAGACGGGCCAGACCTGCTGGTCGAAGTCCTGGCGCTCGTGACCGCAAGCACCATAATCGTCGGTCGCGACGAGAAACTGTTCGCCGACCGGATGCGACTGTTCGAAACCAACCCCCAGTTGCTGCTCAAGCAGATGAACCGCATGAACAAGATCACGGCCGAGGTCGGGGAACTCATCTACCTGCGTCGCCGGCGTGAAGCCGGACCGGGGGGCGACGAGACCGAGCTGCGCGACCAGGCCAATCTTCTCACCCACGCGATGCTGGGTGTGATGCGCTACACGGCCACGCGCTGGACCTGCGCGGAGGGCGCGGAACGGGCCGACACGCTCGCGTCCACGTCCGAGTTGCTGCGACGCACTCTCCGAGCGCTCTAAGCAAGCGCGTCCCCCGGCTTCGCCGCTCCACGGCTGGTGGTAGCGTTCATAGGTGCCGTACTACATATATTGCAGTAACTCATACGTGGGGGACGCGTCGTGACCGCCCGCGACGACCGCCCCCGGCGCTGGTTCGCACCCGGCCCTGGCCTGCTCGCCCGTCCGCGGCTGAGAGGCACGTCGTATGAGCTGGCCCTCATGGCCGTGGTCGTCGGCGCCGGCGCGGGGCTCGCATCCGTGGCATTCCGGTGGCTGATCACCACCGCCACCCAGATCTTCACCGGAACCACCGACTATTCCGCCACCCAGGGTCACCCGGCGCACCCGTGGCTGCCCTGGGCCGGCGGCCTGTTTGTTGTGCTCGCTCCCGTCGTCGGCGGGCTGCTGTACGGCCCGTTGGTGCAGCGCTTCGCCCCGGAGGCCCGCGGCCACGGTGTCCCCGAGGTCATGTATGCGGTCAGCCAGCACGGCGGTCGCATCAAGGGCCGGGTGGCCGTGGTGAAAGGTCTCGCCTCGGCCATCTGCATTGGCTCCGGCGGGTCCGTCGGGCGCGAGGGCCCGATCGTACAGATCGGGTCCGCGCTCGGCTCCTGGCTGGCCGGCGTCTTCCGGATGCCGGAATCGCGGCTGAAGGCGCTGGTCGCCTGCGGTGCCGCCGGAGGGATCGCCGCCACGTTCAACGCCCCGATCGCCGGCGTGTTCTTCGCCCTGGAACTCCTGCTCGCGGACTTCGCCGCCGGCTACTTCGGCGCCGTTGCGCTCTCGGCGGTCACCGCATCCATCATCGGTCGGGCGATCCTCGGCAACGACCCCTTCCTGGACCTGCCGGCCTTCACCATCACCTCAGCCGCCGAATACCCCCTCTTCATCCTGCTGGGGCTGCTGGCCGCGGTCACCGGCATCGGCTTCACCCGCATTCTCTACAAGATCGAGGACCTCTGCGACTGGGCCTGGCGCGGCCCGGCGTGGCTGCGCCCGGCCGCCGGCGGGCTGCTGCTGGGCCTGCTGTTGTTGGTGCTGCCCCAGATGTACGGGGTGGGATACCCCGTGTTGCAGGCGGGGGTCGCCGGCACCTACACAATCGGCTTCCTCGTGGTGCTGCTCGTGGGCAAGATGATCGCGACGAGCCTGACCATCGGCATCGGCGGCTCCGGCGGTGTCTTCGCCCCGTCACTCTTCATCGGCGCGATGCTGGGTGCGGCGTTCGGGGAAATCGCCGGCCTGCTCAATCCCGACCTCCAGGGCCAGGTCGGTGCGTTCGCCCTCGTGGGAATGGGGGCCGTGTTCGCCGGTGCCGCTCGCGCCCCGATCACCGCGGTCATCATCATGTTCGAACTGACCGGGCAATATTCCATCATCCTGCCGCTGATGCTGGCCATCGTCGTCGCCACCGGGGTGTCCAAGGTGCTCAGCCCTGACACCATCTACACACTCAAGTTGCGTCGACGCGGCGTCGACCTGAACCGCCACCCCGGCACCGAGGCGCTACGCAGCACACTCGTCAGCGCGGTCATGGACACGTCCGTGCGATCACTGCCGGAGGACCTCACCGTCGCGGAAGGCGCCCGCCGGCTGCTCGCCTCCGGCCACCCGGCACTGCCGGTCATCGACGCATCCGGCCGACTCGGCGGCATCGTCACCGTGCACATCCTCGCGGAGGTTCTCAGCAATGACGAGGACAAGGACCGCATCCGCCTGTCCGCCGTCGCCGAGATGCCCGCCACCGTGCGTCCCGCGGCGAGCCTCGAATCCGCCCTGGACGCGGTGCTGGAGTCTTCGGCCAGCGCCGGGGTGCCCGTGGCCGATGCGGACGGCCTCCTGCACGGCTGGCTCAGCCAGGAATCGGTGCTGCGGATCCTGTCCGGACCCGGGTCCGATACCGCGCCGGCGGTGCGGCAGCCCGAGGGCGTGTGACCGCCCGTCGGCGTGCTCGTCGAATGAAGGATTCGCGGCAATATTTGTAGGATGGCAAGCATGAAAACGACCGCCGCCTCGCCCAGGGAACCCGGGAATCCGGGAACCGAGCGTCACAGTGATGCCGTTCTCGACAGCTCATTGACGGCATCACGGGCGCTGCTGGGCGTCATCGCCCGGTCACTGGCGCCCGTGATGGACACCGTCACGCTCCCCCAATTTCGAGTACTCGTGGTCTTGTCCAACTTCGGGTCGATGCGGATGGGCCAGCTGGCACTGCACCTGGGTGCGAATCAGTCGAGCTTCAGCCGGTTCGCCGACCGCATGGTCGCGGGCGGGCTGATCGCGCGCTCCACCAGTCCGGACAACCGCCGCGAGGTCATCATTTCCCTGACGGACGACGGCTCACGCGTATACGCCGAGGTGACCGACTCGCGCCGGCGGGAGATCTCCCTGATTCTCGAGAAGCTCTCCCCCGCCGAGATGGATGCCGTGCAGGCCGGCTTTGACGTGTTTGCGCGCGCCGCCGGTGAACCCACCTCGGACGAAACCCTCATCCTGGGGATCTAGCGGCAACGCCGACACCCTCAGGGGTGCTGGACGGCATCCGTTCTAGTGCGCGGCGGCGGTCTGGACCGAATCGAGGGCCGCGCGCAGGCGGGTGTCGGCCTCGTCGGCGACGGCCTGAATGCCGGGTTCGCCGCTGAGCTGCACCATTGTTGCGGGGTCGATGGCCTGGATGACCGTCTCCGTGGCTCCGGGGCCGCGGCGGATTACGACGTTGCACGGCAGGAGAAGTCCGATCTCGGGGTCCGCGGTGATCGCCCGGTGGGCGAGCGGCGGGTTGCAGGCTCCGAGGATGAGGTACTCGCCCACGGTGGCCGCGACGTCTGGCCCCAGCTTCGCGGCGAACGTGGCATTGATGTCGATTTCGGTCAGAATCCCGAAGCCCTGGGCACCCAGGGCCTCCTTGGTCAGCCGAACGGCGTCGTCAAACGGCGTGGAGAGTGTGATCGTGTGTGCGTAGGTCATGGGGCTCCTTGTGAGCGTCGATTTTGATGGTACGTCATGGTCGCAGCGTGACCGCTGGCGATGTGACCGCCGGCGTGGGCGCGTCATGCAGACGTCCCGTGGTCGTGCGCTGGTATCTATCCACCGTATACCCGTGCGGGTATTCTGCGTGTTTCGTGTCGCGCCGGACCTCCCTACGACTGTCGGGTGGCACGGTCTCGCGGGCCACGGTAATCGCTTCTCCTCGCGAGGATACCCTCCTGGGGTACCATGGCGCTGGCGGGCGTACAGCCCCCATGACACAAGGAGATCGCATGATGTGGGGATACGGTTGGGACATGGGCTGGTCGTGGCTTTTTGCCCTGTTTGGGCTGCTCATACTGGTCGGGATCGTGCTGCTGGTCGTGTTGCTGGTGCGCCTGTTCGGCGGAGCCGGCAGCCACGGCGGAGGTTCCGGCGTGCCGGGGCCGGCACCCGGTCGGAGTCGGGCGCGGCAGATCCTCGACGAACGATACGCCACCGGCGAGATCACGGCCGAGCAGTACCGAGAACAGATCCGGGTTCTCGGCGAGAACGGGTAGTCGACCCGATCAGCACCGGGGTCGATTCAACGCCGGGCCGTCAGCAATCGAGGGCGCGCGCCGCGACATCCACGTGCAGTTTGGCGTGTCCGGCGTATTCGTGGGCGTCGTTCAGGGAGTCAGAGTCCAGGGTGAACGTGGCCCATCCCACGATCCGCATCGGATGGCTCGCCAGCGAGGGCATGGTGTTGTTGGCCGGTTCCCACGCCGCGATGGCGGACAGCATGGTGTCCCATTCACCGGCCGGGTCGGTCCAGTCGCCACCGAGCACGTCGTTGACGACACACTGATTGCCCGCGAGCGGGGTGGCCAGGCCGTCGGGAGTGCCGTCGCGCCCGGGCAGGATTCCCGCGGTTGATTCGCCGCCGATGACGCCGTCGCCGTCGCGATCGCCGTAGCCCGGACCGTTCGGCCCGACCACCAGGTTCGCGGCCGCTTCGGCGGCGCTGTGGGCGGCCTCGAGCGTCGACGCCGTCCGCCAGTCGGTGACCAGAGCGTCAATGGCCCCCAGCCGACTGTCCAATGCCGCCACGTCGGCCGAAGCAGGCGCGGATGCTCCTGGCGTCTCTCCGCCCGTCGGAGTCTGCGCGCATCCGACAAGAACAACCATGGCGGATGCCGCCGCCAACAAGAGCCTGGGTACGTGCATCATCATCTCCAAAATGTGGCCGGCCCTCACCGACCATATGCCACCGGCCTGGTGACATAGACGACCCAGGTCCGCTATTGCCGCCGCGTACCACTCAGCCGCGGAAGTCCGCCACCCGGATTCGGGCATGCACGCCCTTGACGAGGTCAACGACCTGGGAGATATTGAAGTCCGTCGCCGCGCTGAGGTAGGCATAGGCGAGCGTGCGATCCATCCCGTAGCGGGCGGCCAGTAGTGCGATCGCGGCGCGCACGCACTCGCGCATGGCCTCGTCGAGGTCCTCGTCGAGCCCGGTCGGTACGAGAAAGTCCGTTGTCTCGGCCAGCGGTCCGACGAGGCGACCGAAACTCGCCTCGGCTTCCGCCTGCGGAATCACATCGAAGCGAACGGTCACGCGCAGCGACGCCTCCATTGCCGTCAGGGCGACCTCGCCGTCGCCCTGCGCGAAGTGCGGGTCGCCCACATACGCCAAAGCGTCGTCGATCTGCACGGGCAGGTAGAGGGAGCTTCCGACGGTGAGCAGGTTGATGTCGATATTGCCCCCGTGCGAGCCCGGGGGCACGGAGTGTGCCCGGGCATTCCCGGCCACCGCGACCCCCATGATGCCCAGGAAGGGGTTCAGCGGGAACTTCACCACGCGGGGGCCACCGGGCACGAGTGGCAGTGTCCCCACCAGGTCACCGTCCCGCTCGTCGACGGTGGCGAACACGCTGACGCTGTCGGGGCCGAGGGGGTATTCCCCGGGCAGCGCCCCTCTCCCGTGCCGGTTGGAGATGATGCCGTACGGCACACGCGGCGTGGCCTCGACGAGGGTCATCTTGAGCACGTCGCCCGGCCGTGCCCCCCGGATGCCGATGGGCCCCGTCACGACATGCGGCCCGTCGGCAGCCGGGTCACGGTCGTAGTCCGAGCCGGCGAGAGCGACAGCGTCGTCGAGCACCTGGGCCCGGGGCACTCCGAACGAGGCGAAGAACGATGCCGGATCGCGGCCCTGGTCCTCGTGAATACCCTCATGAGAAATCGTGTCGATGGTCACTTCGGTCCCGGAGTCGACCGTGAGCACCGCGGCATCCGTGGCGCACGGCAGCCGCCCCCAGAGCACGGTTGCCGGCGTGGCTGCCAGGTAGTGCGGCGAGCGGATCGTGCCGGTTTCGGGCTGGAGGATGTCGCGCTCTGGCATCGGGGTGCCCCTTCGGTTGGTGGTATGGCTGGTCTCCATATGGCTCGCTGAGGCCAACAGTAGCGCGCCCGCAGCGGCTCGTCAGACCACCGAGACCGCGTTTTATGCGACTCCGAAAAATGACCGTGCACGCCGTGAGGACCTCGTAACAGCCCGGAAATACAACAGAAACCGCAGCGCAAACAGCGCTGGCTAGCTTTTCAATTGGTCCAACCAACGGACCAGCTTCGCCACACTCGCCTGATTGTTCACGCTCAACATTTCTGAGGAAAACAATGAAACTCACCATCCCGGCCCTCGTCGGTGCCACCGTTGTAGCCGTAGTGCTCGCCGGCTGCGCCAGCACGCCCGATGCCACCTCTGCAGCGAGCATCTCCACGAACCCAACCCTGGTCTCCCCGCCGGCGATCGCCAACGCGGGGATACTGAACGTGTGCACCGCACTCAGCACCGGCAACCCGCCCACCTATTTCACCGACGCCGACAACACACCGATCGGTGCCGAGATCGAGATGGGCCAGTGGATCGGCGACTACCTCGGTCTGGAGACGAGCTTCCTCGACGTGTCGTTCGCCTCGATCATCCCCACTCTGCAGGCCGGCAATTGCGATGTCATCATGTCGTCGCTCTACATCAAGCCCGCCCGTGCCGAGATTGTGGACTTCGTGCCCTATCTGCTCTCCGGCTCAGCCGTTGCCGTGCCCACCGGCAACCCCAATGGCGTCACCGGAATGGATGATTCCCTCTGCGGCCAGTCGATCAGCGCCGCCGTCGGAAAGACCGCGACGCTTGAATCCCAGGCCCAGGCAATGCGCTGCGAGGCCGACGGCCTGTCGGTGCTCGACGTGATCCAGACCGACCAGACAACCGTCGCGGTACAGCAGCTGATCAACGGTCAGGTCGATGCCTACGCCGGCGAAACTCCCGTTGTGCTCTATTACCAGAAGCTGCAGCCGGATGCCTTCGAAATGGCGGGCGAGCCGTTCGGACTGATCGATGTCGGCGCCGCGGTCAACAAGGGCAACGACGAATTGAGCGAACAGATCTCTGCTGCGTTCCAGAAGATGGACGAGGACGGCACCTACGCCTCGATCCTGGAGACCTGGGGTCTGACGGACCTCGCCTACAGCTTCGACTGAGCTGACTCGCTGACGCTCGATCCCCCAACGCACTAAGAACCGGGACAACACATGAAATTTGACTGGGATTTTTTCTGGCAGAGCCTGCTTTCACCCAGCGACGCGTTTATCGCCGGGCTGTGGATGACCATCAACGTCTCCGTCGTTTCGATGGTGCTTGCGCTCGTGCTCGGGCTCGTCATCGCCCTCATGAGGTTGTCCCGGTTCGCACCGGCGCGCTCATTCGCCGTGTTCTATATCTGGATCATTCGCGGCACGCCGCTGCTGGTGCTCCTCGTGATCATCTATCTCGGGCTGGCCGCGGCGGGCATCTACCGTTTCGAAGACGCCACGCTGCTCGGCATCACGCTGCGCGGTGCGATCCAGGCCGCGATCATCGGTCTGATGATCAACGAGAGCGCGTACATCTCCGAGATCATCCGAGCGGCCATTCAGGCCGTGGACAAGGGGCAGATGGAGGCGGCACTGACCCTGGGGATGCATCCGACCAGCGCCATGCGCTGGATCGTGCTGGCTCAGGCCCTGCGCACGATGGTCCCCCCGCTCGGAAACATCTTCAACAGCCTGATGAAGAACACGTCGCTCCTCAGCATCATCGGCGTCAGCGAGATGTTCCTCATCACGCAAGCGATCAGTTCCGCCACGTTCCGAACCTTTGAGATCTTCATTGTCGTGGCGCTGTATTACCTGCTGCTGACCACCGTCTGGACCGTCATCCAGGATCGCATCGAGGCCGCTCTCGACCGCCAGATTGGCATCCGCACCCCCAACGCGCTCCTCACCACCTGGAATTCCGTCACGACGTCCCGTCCCTGGGCAACCCGAAAGGTCTGAGATGATCTCCGAATCACTGCGCACCATCCCGAACCCACGCGCGACGGAAATCCCGGTCGTGCCTGACCGGGTCGACGCCGCCCCGATCGTCGTCGCCACCGGGATCAACCGGTCCATCGCAGGCAACCACATCCTCAAGGACATCAGCCTCACCGTCTCTCGCGGCGAGGTCGTGGTGCTGGTCGGTCCGTCCGGTGCCGGCAAGACCACTTTTCTGCGCACCATCAACCATCTGGAGAGCATCGACTCCGGCGAAATATTGGTCAACGGCCACATGGTCGGCTACGTCCGCGGAAAGTCTGGTCGTCTCATCGAGAGCAGTGCCCGACGCCTCGCCACGCAGCGCCAGGACATCGGCTTCGTCTTTCAGCACTTCAACCTGTTCCCCCACATGACCGTGCTGGAAAATATCTGGCACGCCCCTGTTCGAGTGAAGAACGTGCCCAAAGCGGAGGCCGTGCTGCAGGCACAACAGCTGCTGGCGCGCGTGGGCCTCGCCGATAAGGGCGCGCAGCACCCGAGCCAGCTTTCCGGAGGTCAGAAGCAGCGGGTCGCCATCGCCAGGGCACTGGCCATGAAGCCGCAGCTGCTGCTCTTCGACGAGCCCACGAGCGCCCTCGACCCGGAGATGACCGGCGAGGTGCTCGAGGTCATGCAACAGCTCGCCGCTGAGGACATCACAATGGTCGTCGTCACTCACGAGATGGGCTTCGCCCGCGAGGTCGCAGACCGTGTCGTTGTCATGGCCGACGGTGCCATTGTCGAAGCCGGCAGCCCAAACCAGATCTTCACCGCGCCAACGCACCAGCGCACCAAAGATTTCCTCGCGAAGGTGCTCTAGCGTAGTGATTATCCAGCCCCTTCACTCGGATCGACGGAGATCATGACCCCTCACACGGATGCTCGCCCCGGCCCCGCTTCGGCAGTCTCGCCGCCGGCGTTGGCCAGGGCACGTACCGAGAACCTCGGCGTCGCCGTGGCCATGACCCTCGAACGCAAGATCGCCTCGGGAGAATACGCGCCGGGTTACCGATTTCCCCCCGAGCGCGACCTCGCCCGAACCCTGGACGTCTCCCGAACGACCCTGCGGGAAGCCATGCGGGAGCTGGAGTCCAAGCGTCTGGTCGAGCGACGCCAGGGCCGCGGCACGATCGTTCGAGCCCAGCAGACCGGTGTCACCGATCTGCTGAACGGACTCGTCGACGTCGAACAGGACCTCGCCAATGTCAGCGAGCTCCGTGCCCTGATCGAGCCGGGCATCGCCGGGCACGCGGCCGTGCGGGCGCGCCGTTCCAATCTCCTGCAACTTGAGGCCGTCCTGGAACGCAGCAGCGAGTTCCTCTCCCCCGCCGAGTCGCTGCGGCTCGACATCGAGTTCCATGTGCTTCTCGCCCAGAGCGCCCAGAACCCGCTGCTCTCGACCATCCTCGAGGTGTCCAACAGCTGGGCCCGGGACGTGCGGCTCGGGTCGCACCACACCCGCGCAGCCCGCCGCTCATCCATTCACGGCCACCGCGAGATTCTCGACTGCGTCACCCAGGGAGACGTGCTCGGAGCCCAAGAGGCCATGGCCCGTCATCTCTCCGATGTGCGCGCCCTCATCACTGATTCGTTCACAGCCCCGCCAGACAACACCGAGGAACCCTATGCTCCGCCGCCTGCGCCGTAACCCCACCAATCTGCATCTTGTGCTCATGCTCGCCCTGACCTTTTCCACCGGAGTTGCGGATGCGGTGGGCTACCTCGGACTTGACAAAGTGTTCACCGGAAACATGACCGGAAACATCGTCATCCTGGGGATGGCGCTCACGGGGGCCAACGACCTCCCCGTGCTCGGACCGCTGATCGCCCTCTTCACGTTCATGCTCGGGGCCGCGATCGGTGGCCGCGCCCTCCGCCCCGTCACGGTCGGCTGGACGGGCCATTCCACGGCACTTTTCGGCGTGGTCGGACTCATCATGGCGGCGCTCTCCATCAGCCTGTTCATCACGGATGGCACACCGCCCGCGCCCTTCGGCCTGCTGGTCACCGGATTTCTGGCCGGGGCGATGGGAATGCAGGCGGCCATCGCCAGGCACATCGCGGTGAAGGACGTCACAACGGTCGTCGTCACCTCCACCATTACGGGGTTCGCCGCCGATTCCTGGCTCGGTCGCGGCATGGGCCAACCGTGGAAGCGCCGACTCGCAGCGATTGTGCTCATCGGCGCCGGCGCCGCCGTCGGCGCCCTGCTGCTCAACCTGCATATCGGGTGGGGCGTCGGCCTCTCCGCGGCGATCACGCTGCTCACCACAGTGATCGGGCACCTTGCGGCGCAACCACATCACGCTCCCGTGGAGCCTGTGGCTGACGTCATCCCGGCCACGTAATCCCGGCCTCGTGCGCCCGGCCTCGTGCGCCCGGCCTCTCGCGACCACGTTCCTGCGCCCCAAAGCGGCTCATGACGCCGCTATTACACGCGCTCGAGCCGGTTTGGGGCGCACGGGCGAACCGTGCCCGATCGGCCGCGCAGGTTAACGCAAAAACTCCCGCGAATCATCGCGGGAGAAAAGCTGGGGTACCTGGACTCGAACCAAGAACAACTGAACCAGAATCAGCCGTGTTGCCAATTACACCATACCCCAATGCCTGATCTATGACCGGGCCGTGGTCCACTCTAACCTACCGAAGCCACACTCCACAAAACGAACGGTCCGCACCGGCGTGTTTGCCGGTGCGGACGCATCTCAGAGGCTGGGAACCGCCGCAGCGACCTGCTCGGCGAGACGATCGAGGCGCGCGAGCGTTTCGACCTGACCGAGGATCTCCATCGATTCGAACAGCGGCGGCGACACCTTGCGGCCCGAGACGGCCACCCGCAGCGGACCGAAAGCGACCCGCGGCTTGAGGGCGAGTCCCTCGAGGAGAACCTCGTTCAGCACGGCGTGCACGCGCTCCGTGGCCCACTCCCCCGCCGGCACGGCACGAAGGGCGGTGCTCGACGCGGTCAGGATCTCCGCGGCCGTCTGCGGGAGCGAGGCGAGGGCATCCGCCTGATACACGAGCGTGTCTGCCGTGACGAAGAGGAAGCCGAGCATGGCCGGGGCCTCTCCCAGCAGCGCAATGCGCTCCTGGATGAGCGGTGCCGCCTGAACGAGCACGGCCCGGTCGGCGTCGCTGAGCGGCTCGGTGAGCACGTTCGCCTCGGCGAGGTACGGCACGATGCGAGCGGCGAAATCGTCGGCGGCGAGCAGTCGAATGTGGTCGCCGTTGATGGCTTCGGCCTTTTTCAGGTCGAAGCGCGCCGGGTTCGGGTTCACGTTCACCACGTCGAACGCGGCGATGAGCTCCTCGATGGAGAACACGTCGCGGTCGTGCGAGATCGACCAGCCGAGCAGCGCCAGGTAGTTGAGCAGCCCCTCGGGAATGAAGCCGCGGTCGCGGTGGTGGAACAGGTTCGACTCCGGCTCGCGCTTGGACATCTTCTTGTTCTTGTCACCGAGCACGAACGGCAGGTGCCCGAAGCGCGGCACGAAGGTGGTGACTCCGATGTCGATAAGCGCGTGGTACAGCGCGATCTGCCGCGGGGTCGACGACAGCAGGTCCTCGCCGCGCAGCACGTGGGTCACTCCCATCAGTGCGTCGTCCACCGGGTTGACGAGGGGGTAGAGCGGATGCCCGTTGGGCCGAACCACCACAAAGTCGCTGAACGAACCAACCGGGAACGTGATCTGGCCGCGCACGAGGTCGTCGAACGACAGCTCGGTGTCTGGCACACGCAGGCGCAGGGCCGGGGACCGGCCCTCGGCGCGGTAGGCGGCCTTCTGCTCATCCGTCAGGTCGCGCTCGTAGTTGTCGTAGCCCATTTTCGGGTCGCGCCCGAGGGACATGTTGCGGGCCTCGATTTCGACGCCGGTGGCGAAGCTCTCGTAGATGTGGCCGGACTCCACGAGGCGCGCGATGATGTCGCGGTAGATGTCGTAGCGCTCGGACTGGCGGTACGGTCCGTGCGGTCCGCCGACCTCGACGCCTTCGTCCCAGTCGAGTCGCAACCAGCGCAGTCCGTCCACGATCTGGTCGAAGCTCTCCTCGGTGTCGCGGGCGGCATCCGTGTCTTCGATGCGGAAGATCATCTTGCCGCCGGTGTGACGCGCGTAGGCCCAGTTGAACATGGCCGTGCGGATCAGGCCCACGTGGGGCGTTCCGGTGGGTGAGGGGCAGAACCGAACTCGAACGTCGGTTCCGGTGGCGGTTGAAAACGGGTGCGCAGTTGTCTCAGACATTACTGACGATTCTAGTTGCCACCGCCCTGATCCGGGGCGGAGGCCACAACGGCCGCCAGGGCCGCGAGGGTGGCGGCGAGGGCCGGGATCCGCTCCGCCCCCGCGGCGGTGACCGCGTGCACGGTGCGATGGTCGAGGCTCGTCGTGGGCCGAATCGCCACGCCCGAACGGGGACCGACGGATTCGATGGCGAGGATGGGAAGAATGGCCACGCCGATTCCGTTCTCGACGAGGCCGAAAACCGCGGCCACGTTGTCGGTTTCACACACGATGCGCGGGGCGAAGCCGTTCCGGTCGCAGAGCTCCAGGAGGTGACCGCGGCACCGCGGACACCCGCCGATCCAGTCGTCCTCGGCCAGGTCGGTCAGATCGACCGCGGCCCGGGACGCGGCGGGGTGGCCCGCCGGCAGCACGACCCGGATCTCTTCGTGCCGCAGCTCGCTCACCCGCAACCCCTGCGCGCTGTCTCCATGCGGGTCGGCGCTGTCGCCCGGATAGCTGAAGGTCAGCGCGAGATCAACACTGCTGTCGCGCACCAGGGCGACAGCCTCGGGCGGCTCCGCCTCCCGGTAGGTGACGGCGATTCCCGGATGCCGCTGCTTCATGCGCGCGAGCACGCCCGGCACGATGGCCGCCGATGCCGACGGGAACGCGGCGATCCGCACCCGACCGGAGCGCAGTCCGGCGAGTTCCGCGAGTTCCCCCGCGGCGGCTTCGAGCGTCGTCTCCACGGCCCGGGAGTGCCGGGCGAGCACCAGTCCGGCCTCCGTCAATCGCACGCCGCGGCCCACCCGCTCGACGACCGGCATTCCGAGCCGGGTCTCGAGCCGGGAGAGGTGCTGACTGACGGCCGGCTGGCTGTACCCGAGCGCGAGCGCCGCGGCCGTGATCGATCCGGTTTCGAGCACCGCCCGCACGACGCGGAGCGCGCGGGCATCGAGCAGGTCTCGGCCGGGGACGGGAGTGAGCGACATGAACAAAGAATAACCCGCGCTTATGCACGTCATTGAATGTCGCCCGTAGATGAATGAATAGCGTTCGGGCAGGCTGGACCCATGACCACCGCCGCTGTTCCGCCCTCCGTGCCCACTCTCAGCCTGAGCGACGCCCGAGCCCAGTTCGCCGGCGCCCGCGGGTACCTGGCGGCGTGCACGCTCGGCCTCCCGAGTGCCGGCACCCTGGAGGCCATGCGCGCCGACAGCGAGAGATGGGCGCGGGGAGACGCCTGTGCCGCACACTATGGCGCGCTCGTTGAGCGCGTTCGCGCGAGTTACGCCGCCCTGGTGGGAGTTTCCCCCGGCGCCGTGGCCATCGGCTCGCAAACATCCGTCATCGCCGCCATGGTCGCCGCGAGCGTGCCCGACGGAGCCGAGGTGCTCTGTGTCGACGGAGATTTCAGCTCGATGGTCTTCCCCTTCCTGGCGCAGGCCCACCGCGGCGTCACGGTGCGGCACGTGCCCGTGGCCGAACTGGCCGCGAGCGTCGGAGCCGACACCTGGCTGGTCGCGTTCTCTCTCGTGCAGTCGGCCACCGGCACCATCGCCGACGCCGACACGATCGCGGCCGCCGCGCACAATCACGGCGCCTTCACCCTGTGTGACACGACGCAGGCCGCGGGCTGGATGCCGGTGGATGCATCGGTCTTCGACGCGACGATCTGCCACAGCTACAAGTGGCTGTGCGCCCCGCGCGGCGTCGCGTTCCTCACGGTCGCGGCCGCTTTCGGGGCCCGCCTCCGCCCGGTGCAGGCCGGGTGGTACGCCGGCGAGGACGTGTGGGGTTCCTGCTACGGGCCCGACATGAACCTCGCAGCGGATGCCCGCCGCTTCGACGTGTCCCCCGCCTGGCCCGCCTGGGTGGGCGCCGAACCCGCTCTCGAGCTCTTCCGCGGCCTCGACCTCGACGCGGTGCGCGCGCACACCGTTGGCCTCGGCGACGCGCTCTGCGACGGGCTCGGCATGGACCGGCAGGGTCAGGCCATCCTGAGCTGGCCGGACCGGGACGGCGCCGACCTGGCCCGCCTCGGGGCCGCGGGGCTCACCGCCTCCGGACGCGCCGGGCGCGCCCGGGTGGCCTTCCATCTCTGGAACGATGAGGACGACGTCTCGCTCGTCCTGGCCGCGCTGGGTCGCTGAGCATCCGGGCGGCGCGCAACGGATCGGTCCCCGGCGCTGCACGCCCTACCCACCACAACACCCCCGTTCCGAGACGGAACGAGGGTGTTGTCTGCGCGGCGGGTTAGACGCGGGCGGACACCTCGGCGATGATCGCGGATGCGAGCATGCTGGAGGATGCCGGGTTCTGGCCGGTGTAGAGGTTGCGGTCGATCTCGGTGTGCGGGGCCCAGGGGTCCCCGGCAACGAAATCGGCGCCCAGTTCAACCAGGCGGCTCTGCACGAGCCACGGCGCCTTCGGAGCGAGGCCGCCGAGCGTCTCCTCCTCGTCGGTGAAGCCCGTCATCGTGTAGCCGGCGAAGGGCCAGCTGCCGTCGTCGCGCACGGCGGCCAGCAGCGCGGCCGGGGCGTGGCACAGCACGCCGAGGATACGACCGGAGTCGAGGGCCTCGGTCATGATGCGTCCGGAGACGGCGTCGACGGCGAGGTCCTCCATCGGTCCGTGTCCTCCGGGGTAGAAGACGACGTCGTAGTCGGCGACGTCGATGTCCGCGATCGACCGCGGGTTGTTGACCTCGCTGCTGATCACGTCGAGGTACGCCACGATAGCGGCGAGGCGGTCCTCGCCGCCGGCGGCCTGGGCCGACAGGCTGCCCGCGTCCACGGTGGGGGCGACGCCGTTCGGCGTCGCGATGGTGATCTCCCAGTCTGCCTCGCTGAACAGGCTGTGCGGCTCGGCCAACTCTTCGGCCCAATACCCGGTCGGGTGCAGGCTGCCGTCGTTGAGGGTCCAGTGGTCAGCGGCACTGACGACGAAAAGTACGGAATTCATATGATCTCCAAAATTTGTTGTGGTCGAAACGAGTCAGGTGGGGAGCGCCAAGCGGAACTCAGGCGTTGGTGCGAACGACCATCTTGCCGGTGTTCTCGCCGCGCATGAGGCCGAGGAACGCGTCAACGGCGTTGTCGATGCCGTCGACGACGGTCTCGTCGAAGACGACCTCGCCGGACGTCAGCCATGCGGCCATGTCGGCGGAGAAGTCGGCGAAGTGATGCACGTAGTTGCCCACGATGAAGCCCTTGAGTGTCAGCCCGCGGCCGACGATGTTCACCATGTTGCGGGGCCCGACGGCCTCTTCGGTGTCGTTGTAGATGGAGATCGCGCCGCAGAGGGCCGCGCGTCCGCCGTCGTTGAAGCTGTTCAGAGCGGCCTCGAGGTGCTCGCCTCCGACGTTGTCGAAGTACACATCGATGCCGTCGGGAGCGGCGGCGGCGAGCTGGCCGGCGATGTCGCCGTCGCGGTAGTTGAAGGCGGCGTCGAAGCCGTACTTCCCGGTGAGCAGGGCCACCTTTTCGGCGGAGCCGGCCGAGCCGATGACGCGCTTCGCGCCCTTGAGCCGAGCGATCTGGCCGACCATGCTGCCCACGGCGCCGGCGGCGCCGGAGACGAAGACGGTGTCGCCTTCCGTGAACTCGGCCACATCAAGCAGGCCGGCGTAGGCGGTGAGGGCGGTCATGCCGAGCACGCCGAGGTAGGCGGACAGCGGCACACCGGGCAGCTCGGGAACCACGCGGAAGCCGGCGGCATCCTCCTGCACCAAATCGCGCCAGCCGAACTGGTGCACGACAACGTCGCCGACCTTGATGGCGTCCGAAGCGGATGCGACGACTCGGCCGACGGCCCCGCCGGTCATGGTCTCGTCCAACACGAAGGGGGGAACGTACGACTTGACGTCGTTCATGCGTCCGCGCATGTACGGGTCGACGGAGATGAACTCGTTGGCGACGCGAACCTCGCCGGCGGCCAGGTCGGTCAGGTCGATCCGGACGTTGGTGAAGTCGTCGGCCGTCGGCCAGCCGGTGGGGCGGGCGGCGAGCTGAACCTGGGTGCTGGTGGTGGACGCGGCCATTGATGGCTCCTCTGCTATTTTGTAACGGATGGTCTAATATATATTGTGTACCGACCGATACACAAAACCACTCACAGTGAAAACGGAGGAAGCACCATGGGACGGCTGCAGAGTTTCGAGCGCACGACCGTCGTTCAGGCTGCCAGGGACATTTTTTGGGACAAGGGCTTCGAGGCGTCCTCCCTCGCCGACCTCGAAGAGGCGACCGGGCTCAAGCGTTCCAGCCTCTACCATGCGTTCGGCAGCAAGCGCGGTCTCTTCGACGCCGCCGTCGAGGATTACCAGGACACGGTGATCCGGCCGCGGCTGCGCATGCTGACCGCGGGAGGGGGCGATCGTTCCTCGCTGATCGCCTACTTCGAGGAACTGCGGTCGGTGGTATCCGCGCTGCCCGAAGACTCCCCCCGCCGCGGATGCCTGCTCGTGAACTGCGCCGCCGGTCTGGCCAGCCACGACGACCCGGCTCGCCAGATCGTCGAGGCGTACCGATCGGAGCTGACCACTGCCCTGCGCGACGCCCTGGGTGCCGCCGGCTGCGCGTCGGGAGGGTCCGCCGCGGAGCGGGTGCCCGAGCGCGCCAGAACACTCGCGTCGCTCGCCATGAGCGCCATGCTGATGGCCCGGGTCAACGCGACCGAATCGGTGGCGCTGCTCACGACGGCGCTCGACCAGATCCAGTCCTGGTTTCCCGAACCCGCCGCGCCGACAGCCTGACCCGGGCGCCGCTCACACCGGCCCCGGGTCAACCGCCGGGGAGGCGGGTCAGGCCGGGCGAACCGAGTTCACGAGCACGCCGATACCGGGAATCTCGATCTGCACGGCATCGTTGGCCTCGATCGTTCCCGAGCTTCCCGGCACACCCGCAAGGATCACGTCACCGGGCAAAAGCGTGAAGATGCTCGAGGCGAACGACACGATCTCGGCCACGCTGTGCTCCATGACGGCCGCCGAGCTGTTCTGAAACTGGCCGTCGTTGATGCGCCCATGGATGACGGCGGTCGCCGGGTCGTATTCGGTGTCGATGATCGGGCCCAGCGGGCTGAACGAGTCGAAGGCCGACGCGGTCGCGGACTGGTCGGGCTGCTGCTCGAGGTCACGGGCGGTCACATCGGCGCCGACGGTGTACCCGAAGATGACACCGGGGGCCTCGGCGATCGACACGTTCCTGGCGAAGGTTCCGATGATGATGCCGAGCGCGCCCGTGACGGTGACGTCCGAGGACTGGGCGGGGATCACGATGGGATCGCCCGGCCCCACGACCGCGGTGTTGGGCTTCAGGGCGAAGGAGGGCCTGGCGCCGTCCTGGCCCGATCCTTCACGCAGCACGACGACCTTCGAGCGCGGAATCACCGGCGCGAGCAGCTTCACGTCGACGAGGTCGACCCGGTCGCCGGTGGTGTCGTAGCCGGCGAACATCGGGTCGCCCGTGAGCACCACCAGTTCGTCATCGTCAACAATGCCGAAGGCAATCGATCCTTCGTGGCTGAAACGCGCAATCTTCATAGGGTCCGTTCTGGGCGAGACGCTAGGCGTCGAGCCTGGTGAGCCAGCCGTGCCGGTCGGGCATGCGGCCGTACTGAATGTCGGTGAGCTCCTGGCGAAGAGCCATGGTGATCTCTCCGGCCGGGGCATCGGGATCTCCAATGCTAACGCCGTGACCCTTGACCTGGCTGATCGGGGTGACCACCGCGGCGGTTCCGCAGGCGAAAATCTCGGTGATTTCACCGGATTCGACGCCCACCCGCCACTCTTCGAGGGTCACCTCGCGTTCTTCCACGGTCATGCCCCGGTCGCGGGCGAGCTGCATGATGCTGTCGCGGGTGACGCCTTCGAGGATGGATCCGGTGAGCTTCGGCGTTACGAGACGGTCGTTGCCGTACACGAAGAAGACGTTCATGCCGCCGAGCTCGTCGATGCGGGTTCCGGTCTCGCCGTCCAGGAAGAGCACCTGGGCGCATCCGTTCTCGTAGGCCTCCATCTGCGGCAGGAGCGACGCCGCGTAGTTGCCGCCGCACTTGGCGGCGCCGGTTCCCCCGCGACCCGCGCGGGAGTATTCGGTGGACAGCCAGATCTTCACGGGTGCCACGCCATCGGCGAAGTATGCGCCGGCGGGGCTCGCGATCACGTAGTAGCCCACGCGGTGAGCGGCGCGCACACCCAGGAAGCTCTCGTTGGCGATCATGAAGGGCCGCAGGTACAGGCTCGTCTCCGGCGCCGAGGGAACCCACTCGCCGTCGACGGCGATCATCTGCTTGATGGACTCGATGAAGTCCTCCACGGCCAGCTCCGGCAGCGCCAGGCGGCGAGCGGAGCGCTGCATGCGTTCGGCGTTCTTCTCGGGGCGGAACGTCCAAATGGAACCGTCGGCGTGGCGGTAGGCCTTGAGGCCTTCGAAGATCTCCTGGCCGTAGTGCAGCACCGACGAGGCGGGGTCGAGTTGCAACGGGCCGTACGCCGTCACCCGGGCGTCGTGCCAGCCGTCGTCGACGGTCCAGTCGATCGACACCATGTGGTCGGTGAAGTGCTTGCCGAAGCCGGGGTCGGCGAGGATGCTCTCCCGGTCGGCCTGATCGCGCTTGACCGTCGACGGCACAAGCGCGAACTGAAGCGGGTAGGCCGTTGTGGTGGGCGCTGTGTCTGTCATGCGAGTCCTTCGTGAGTGAGGAGGGCCACGATGGCATCGCCGACGCTGGCGGTGCTGCGAGACCCGGAAATGGTGCCTTCGGTGCGGGCGACGAGATCGGCCGTGACGGCCGCATTCACCCGGTCCGCGGCATCCGTGAGGCCGAAATGATCGAGCATGATCGCGACCGAGAGGATGGCTGCGGTCGGGTCGGCGAGCTGCTTGCCCGCAATATCCGGTGCTGATCCGTGCACCGGCTCGAACATGCTCGGAAAGCGGCCTTCCGGATTGATGTTTCCGGAGGCGGCGAGACCGATGCCGCCGCTGATGGCGGCTGCAAGGTCGGTGAGAATGTCGCCGAACAGGTTGTCGGTGACGATGACATCAAACTTACTCGGGTTTGAGACGAGAAAAATCGTTGCCGCGTCGACGTGCAGGTAGTCCACCGTCACCTCGGGGAACTCGGCGGCGATGGCGGTGACGGTGCGTTGCCACAGGCTGCCGGCGAAAACGAGCACATTCGTCTTGTGCACGAGGGTGAGCTTCTTGCGCTCACGGCCGGCCGCGACACCGAAGGCGTAGCGCACGACGCGCTCCACGCCGAACGCGGTATTGACGGACACCTCGTTGGCGACCTCGTGCGGGGTTCCCTGGCGGATGGCGCCGCCATTGCCCACATAGGGTCCCTCGGTTCCCTCGCGCACGACGACGAAGTCCACATTTCCCGGTGCGGAGAGCGGGCTCGGCACGCCGGGGAACAGCACCGTCGGGCGAAGGTTCACGTAGTGATCGAGCGAGAAACGCAGCGTGAGCAGCAGGCCGCGTTCGATGTTGGCGTTGGCGAGCCGGGGGTCACCCGGCACTCCGCCGACCGCTCCGAGCAGAATCGCGTCGTTCGAGGCGATGGCGGCGAGGTCCTCGGGTGTGAGCACGTCACCGGTCTCGAGAAACCGTGCGGCGCCGAGCGAGAACGAGGTCTTGTCGAATTCCACGGCTTCTGCGGCCGTGACGGCATCGAGAACCTTGACGGCCTCGGCAATGACCTCCGGGCCAATGCCGTCTCCGGGAATTACGGCGAGCTTGATTCTACGAGACATGCGACTCCGAGCGTCTGAGAAATACCTGTCCTCAAACCCTACTGCGCGCAAAGTTGCGACTATGCTCAACAAAACCAGAACCCCCTATCGAATCGAGGAATCATGAGTATCGGCTTCGGCATTTTCCTCTTCGTCGTGGGCGCCATTCTTGTGTGGGCGCTCGACGTCAGCGTTACCTGGATCGATCTTGATCTTGTGGGCTACATCCTGATGGCCGCCGGCGCCCTCATCTTCATCATCGGCCTGCTGTTCATGTTCCGCCGCCGGAACAGCAGCAGCACGGTGCGTACGATCGCGGATCCCGAGACCGGCCAGAAGGTCACCCGCAAAGAAAACTCCATCGACGACCTCTGAACCCGCCGGCCGGCAGCAACCTCGGACATTTTCGCAACACGCCGCATCCATCGGGATTCAGCGTGTCTCGAAAAAGTCCGCAGTTACGCGCCGGAACGCCGCGCGCGTTTCGCGTCGAACACCACGCGTTCGATGATGGCGAGGGTCGTCGGCCACTCGAACATCACATGCTGATGAGTAAGGCGCAGGGTGCGCCGCCCGAGGCCTTCCGCGATCAGATCCCGATCTCGGTCGGCCTGGAAGCGGTTCGGTCCGTGCCACTTCTCACCATCGGTTTCGAGGGCAACGCAGCCCTCCACCACGAGGTCCTCGTCGCCGAGCCCGTTCACCCGCACCTGGGCTTCCACCGTGAACCCGGCATGACGCAGGCGTCGGCGCGTGATGGTCTCGAGGCCGGAGTCCGAAGTGAATTCCATTTCCCGGATGCCCGGCTGCAGGCGCGCGGGAGCCGCGCGGCAGATCTCCTCCACCTCGGCGACCGTGAGGTGGCCCTCGTGCACTGCCGACTCGAGGCAGGCGATCGCGTTCGGGAGGATGCCGCCGCCGCGGCTCCCTGTGGAGGGTGCGCGAGCATCCTCGGAGATTTTCGCAACACGCCGCTTCCGCGGCAAAGCACCGCGGCATGTTCCCGAAAAGTCCGAGGATACTCCCCGCACCCGACCTACCGTGCTCGGCGCAGCGCCGTGGCCGCCACCACGACCGCAGCGAGCACGAGCGCGACGCCGATCCACGCGCTCAACCCCACGCCGCTGTCGAAGGCGTGCCGTGCCGAGGCGAGCAGCTCGGCGCCCGCATCGGCGGGCAGGGCGGATGCCACCCAGACCGCTCCCCCCAGGGTCTCCCCTGCCGCGTGCCGCTCCGCCGCGGTCAGGATGTCGGGCAGCTGCACCGCCGAACGGTACGAGGCGGTGAGGATCGTGCCGAGGATCGCCGTTCCCAGCACGGCCCCGAGCTCGTAGGCGGTCTCGGAGACAGCGGATGCCGCGCCCGCCTTCGCGGCCGGCGCGTTGGCCACAATCAGTTCGTTGGACACGGTCTCGGCCGCTCCGATGCCCACCCCCAGCAGCACGAACGCGATCACGATGCCCCGGGAATCGATTGTTCCGCCGGTCAGGGCGATCAGGGCGAATCCGGCCGCCGACACGAGCAGGGACACCGGGATGACCCGGGACGGCCGCGCGCGACGGGCAATCGGCACCACGAGCAGCCCGGCGACGATCATGGCAACGAGCCCGGGCACGAGCACCAGGCCGGCGCTGAGCGGCGAGAGGCCGAGCACGAGTTGCAGGTGCTGGGAGACGAAGAACAGGCATCCGACCAGCGCCGTCACGCACAGCAGGTTGACCACGACGGCGCCGCTGAAGGCCCCGATCCGGAACAGGCTCATGTCGAGCATCGGCACCGGGAGCCGCAACTGACGACGCACGAAGAGCACCCCGATCACGATGCCGATCAGCAGCGGCGGAAGGGACAGCAGCGTGACCCCGTCCTGCGCAATC
>Ga0307487_1000595_pt1 | contig 27765 bp, 25 predicted proteins | sample CBIW12metaG_FD_203665 | JGI IMG/M metagenome (GOLD analysis project Ga0307487, IMG submission 203665) | Sea-ice brine microbial communities from Beaufort Sea near Barrow, Alaska, United States - CBIW 1.2 | ecosystem: Environmental > Aquatic > Marine > Coastal | place: USA: Alaska | collected... | reverse complement strand
TCACCGAGCTGGCGCTCGGTGAGACCCGGTCCTCGACCCGGATGCACAGGGAATGACCCCTGCAGGTCGGGCAGGGCGAATGTGCTGCGCCCGTCTCCGCCGTAGGTGGTACCCAGCAGGGAGAACAGGGCGGTGTTCATCCCGATAGGCACCAACTGGCCGTCGCAGAACGCCCACCCCCGCGGTGCGAAGTTGAAGGGCACCATGCGGATCTCGCCGATGAATGCATCAGACATGGGAATTCACTCTCCAGGGTATGTGGGATGTCACGGTTCAGGGTCGAGAAGGGTAGATGCCGGCCAGGGCGATCATGAAATTGATGGTGAGAAACGGTGGCAGATTGGTGTGCGCCTCGGAGCCTCCAACCGAGCTGACCAGGTTCGCGGTGAGGGACGTATCGGCGTCCGCCGCGAATGCAGGCTTCCCGGGGCTCGCCCAGTAGCCGGCACCAGGTGCTTGCATGCCCGGTGTTGCGCTCGCTAGCGGCGGGTGCGTGTGTGCCGGAATTTCAGCCTGGGTGAGGGTGTGTGCGGATTCACCGGCTCGTTCACCGAGCCGATGCCCCTGCCCCTCGTGCATGGGCATTCGTGACCGCAGATCGGGCAGGGCGAACGTGGTGGTCCCGTTGCCACCGTAGGTCGTGCCGAGCAGGGAAAACAGTGCCTGATTCTGGTTGATCGGCAGCAGCTGCCCGTTGCACAGGGCCCAATGGTTGACTGCGAAGTCGAATGATGCGAGGCGAATCTCGCCTAAGAAGGGTTCAGACACGCGTGCTCCGATACATTGTTGTCGTGGTCGTCACTAGGCGCGAGAGGGGTAGACGCCGAACACGGCGATGATGAAATTCACCGCGGTGAACGGCGGCATATTGCCGTGGGGTTGGCTGTTGCCGACCGAGGACAGTGCGGCCGAGTTGAGCGGAGTCACCGCAGATCCTGCAGGGGCATAGGGGGTGTCGGCCCAGGCTGCCCAGACCGCGCCGGTCGGGTTGGCAGTCGTTGCCAGCCGAGATGAGGCCTGCGGCGTATGGCTGTGGCCGGGGACCTGCTGGGTGGTGAGCGTGACCTCTTCCACCCCGCCCGACTGGCCGATACGGGCCCCCAGATTCGGGTCGGTTCCCTGATGAACCGGCATGCGTCCGCGCAGGTCGGGGAGCGCGAAGGTGTTCTGCCCGTCTCCACCGTAAACTGTGCCGACCAACGAGAACAGCGCGTCGTATTGGGAGATGGCCATGATCTGGCCGTCGCAAAACGCCCACCCGCGTGGCGCGAAGTTGCCCCCGAACATGCGAATTTCGCCCAAGTATGGTTCTGACATGGTTCTAGCCTTCCGGGGCGAGCGTCGGTGTTTCGGACGGGCTCGGCCGGTGCATGCTGGCGAAACCTGCTTCTGCCGCGATCTCGAGAAAACCGAGGCGTGCGTACAGGCGTCGGGCGGGTGTGTTGAGCGCCCAGACCGACAGGTGAACCGGCAACCGGGAGGCATCCGCCTGGGTGATGAGGCTCGAGATGACAGCTGAGCCGATGCCGCGCCCGCGCCGGGTGTCGAGAACCGAAATATCCACCAGGAGAATTGCGCCTTGTCGACGCGCGGTACGAATCTGCCCGACGGATGCCCCGTCAACGGTGATTATCGCGTGTTGCGTCTGAGGGTAGTCTGCTCGATACTGTTCGGCCTGGGCTCGGAACTGCATGCCGATCAGCGTCGACCTGGTGGTGCCGGGCAGAAGTGCGAAATCAGCAGAGCGACTCGACTCAAAAAGGTCGCGCAGGAACGCCTCGTCGCCCGGCAGCACCGGGCGCAGCACCGGGCGCAGATCGGAAAGAACTGGCATCACGTGCGCCGATTGATGAGCGCCTGCATGGTGACCGGCCCGTCCGATGAGCCGATCGGGGAGATGAACAGCGAGGTCGGGGCTGCGCCGGCATTGCTCAGCAGGTAGATGCCCTCCGGGGGAGAGGGCTTCGTTGATTCAAAAATAAGATTGAAGCGCAATTCGTCGTCGGGAACCGCGACCGGAACGAGGTCCTGCACCGCCGTGAGGGTGAGCTGGAAGGCGCCGCTGGCGCCCTCGGCGCCAAACACCTCACCGATCAGGTTGGCGAAGTTGGAACGCACCGGGTCGGCTGGCACCAGCAGCTTCAAGGGGGTCGTAGCGAGCGCGAGGCTCGGCTGGGCCGTGGCAGTGAGCGCGGCGATGCCGAAGGTGCCGAAGCCGAGCGTCATCACCGATCGGCGAGAAATGTCGAGCACGGTGAGCCTCCAGGATGACGGTGCTTGAGGAACACCCGCGAATAGGAAAATTCTAACTTGGGGTATGTGGGAAAAACACCCCCCTTTTGGGGTGGGTAATACCCATCAAATTCTGGCAGCCTAAAAACGATGTCGAAACATGCCTCCCACTCTCGTTCCCGTACGAAATACGTAGCGGTCCTCACCGCACTGAGCCTCGGCCTGGCGGGGGCCGGCGTGAGTGTTGCGCCGGCGTACGCGGCGAATAGTCTCACCGTGGGATCGACGACAGACACCGATAGCAACGAAGCCTGCACGACGCCGTCGGTGACCGTGCCGGCCAGCCCGATTACCCTGCGCAATGCACTCTGTGTGGCCAACAATATCGGTGGCGCCATGACGGTCATCGTCGGCGCCGGCACCTATCAGCTCAGTTCGAGCCTGGGGGCGCTTCATCTCGGTACGCAGGCGGGCGCCGATCTCATTCTGGAGGCAGCACCCGATACCGCGCCGGTGATTCGCGGTGGCGGTGCGACGCAGGTCATGACCCTGGACCCGATGGTCGTCGGCAACGTCACCGTAGGCCTGACCGGCCTGACGATTGTCGACGGCGTTGACAACGTCTATGGCGGCGGGGCGATCATCGCCGGCGCGGGTGGCGCCGCCATCGGCGATGCCCTGATCGTCACCGACAGCACCTTCACCTCCAACGCGACCAACACAATTTCTGACGGGACGACGAACAACCCCGGTGGCGCTATCCAGTTCATCGGCGGTTCCCTCACCGTGATGGGTTCCACTTTCAGCGGCAACTCAGCGGGCAGCAGCTCGGGAGGCGCGATCGCTTACCAGGCGATGCCTGGCCTGATCGGCCAGACCCTGACCATCACCGGTTCGACGTTCTCGAACAACGTCACGTCATCCGCCACTACCTCGCCGAACGGCGGTGGCGCCCTGGAAATCTTCGACCTCGCCGGAACCGCGGCGATGTCAATCACCGACAGTACCTTCATCGGGAACACCGCCACCGGCAACGAGGCGCATCCGGCGCGAGGCGGTGCCATCTGGCTGCACTCGGGGACGCTCACCCTGCAGCGTTCGACCCTGACCGATAACTCGCTCGGCGCGGGAGTGCCCGCCGGCGGGGCCGCAATCCAGGTCGAAAGCGGTGCCACCCTCGACGCGACCTACAACCGGCTGACTGACAATATCGATGGAGCCGGTGTCTTCGCCGCGAGTGGCGCATCCGTTTCGGCACTAAATAACTGGTGGGGCTGCAACGCCGGTCCCGGCGCGAGCGGATGCTCGACCGTCGTTCCCTCAACGGCCGATACGTTCACCCCCTACCTGCAGCTCAACGCCGTCGCTACGCCGACCATGATTCTGCCCTCCGAGGCAACCTCAACAATCACGGCCGATCTGCTGACGAACTCGGCGGGGAAGGCCATCGCAGCCAGCGATCTCACCGCCTTCAACGGTCGTGCGGTGGAGTGGAGCGCGATCCTGCCCGCGGCCGCGCGGGCCGGGGCCGCCAGTTCGGCCCTTAGCGCCGGCAAGGCGTCGGTGATCTATACGCCCAACAGCTCGGTCGGGCTCGGTTCTACGACCGCGACTCTGGACCACGCGGCCACGGTAGCCACCGTTGAAACAGCGACTGTACCGGTCATAACGAGCGATTCGACGGCCGTTTTTGCGGTGGGCACGGCCGGTTCCTACACGGTCGAAAGCACGGGTTATCCCGTACCGGTGATTACCCGCCAGAGCGGAACGCTGCCCGCAGGACTCACATTTACACTCAACGGTGACGGTACGGCGACGATCGCGGGCACACCGTCGGCCGGCGCCGGAGGAAGCTATCGCTGGACGATGCAAGCCGAGAACGTCGCCGACAACGTGACGCAGTCGTTCACCGTCGCCGTGAATGAGCCGCCCGTGCTGACGAGCAGCGCGGGTGCGACGTTCAAGGTGGGCGACAGCGCCGAGTTCGTGGTTAAGACGTCAGGATTTCCCGCCGACGCGACGATAACCTCCAGCGGAGCGCGACCCGCTGGCGTGGCATTCGCGGACAATGGCGATGGCACGGCGACGCTATCGGGCACCCCGGCCGTGGGATCTGGCGGTGTCTACGTCTTGACATTCGGTGCGAGCAACGGTGCCTCGCCGGATGCCGCACAGACCTTTACCCTCACTGTCAACGCGGATCCGGTCGTGAGCCTGCACCCCTCCGACCAGATCGTCAACGCGGGCAATCCGGCGAGTTTCACGGCTGCGGTGAGCGGGTTCCCGGCGCCGACCGTGCAGTGGCAGGTGTCAACCGATGGCGGACACAGCTTCAGCTCGCTCAATGGGGCCGTGTTGCCCACACTGAGTCTGACCGCTGCCCAGTCCAACAACGGCGACCGCTACCGGGCGGTCTTCAGCAACAGCGGAGCGTCGGTCATCACCACGTCAGCCCTGCTGACAGTGGGTACGGCACCGACCATCAGCACGAGCGCCGCAGCCGTATTCGGCGTCACCGGCCAGGCCCAGTCGTTTTTCGTAACGGCCAGTGGTGTGCCCGACGCGGAGTTCTCGACGTCGGGAACGCTGCCGAGCTGGTTGACTCTCGTTGACGACGGGGCGGGTAGCGCGCACCTCGCAGCGACCCCTGCAGCCGGCAGCGGCGGCGTGTACACCTTTACCATCCGAGCGAGCAACGGGTTCTCGCCGATCGCAAACCAGATTTTCACCCTGACGGTCAACGAAGCCCCCACCATCTCAACTACGGATTCCGCTTCCCTCACGACGGGCATGGCCGGCAGCTTCGAGGTCACCGCCACGGCGGCCTTCCCCGTTGCGACCACGGTGTCGATTGTGGGCACATTGCCGCCCGGGGTCACGGCCACCGACAACGGTGACGGAACCGCGACCATCGCGGGAACCGCCGACATCGGCGCCGGGGGCAGTTACCCGCTCGCCGTCACCGTCACGAACGGAACGCTCACCGATGCAACCCAGTCCTTCATCCTGACAGTGCAGGGCCCTCCGGCCATCACGACCCAGCCGGTGCCCGCATCGGTGCACAGCACGACCGCTGTGACTTTCACCGCTGCCGCGGTCGGCTACCCAGCTCCCAGCGTGCAGTGGCAGGTATCGACCGATTCCGGGGTTAGCTTCGCCGACCTCGCGGATGCCAATGCAGCCACCCTGACCTTTACAGCGACGCAGGCGCAGCACGGCAACTTGTACCGGGCCGTGTTCAGTAACGCAACGGCGACCGAATCCAAGTCCGTGCTGCTGACCGTTGGCACGCCCCCGACCCTTGCGGCCGCTGGCGACATAGACTTCACCGTCGGAACCGCCAACAGTGTGACGCTGACGAGCACCGGCTTTCCCGCCCCCGAATTGGCTGTGGACTCCGTGCCGAGCTGGGTGCTCTTCACCGACAATAGTGATGGCACAGCCACCCTCGCCGGAACGCCGCCGCTCGGCAGCGGTGGCGAGTACACGGTCAGTGTCACGGCCGATAACGGCTTCACTCCGACCGCATTGCTTGACCTCGTGGTGACGGTCCCCGAAGCGCCCATGATCACGAGTACGGATGCCGCGACGTTTGCCGCGGGAACGGCCGCTGAGGTCACGGTGACCACGGCCGGCGGATACCCTGCCGCCGTGGCGCTCGAGCTCACCGGAAGCCTGCCGTCCGGCATGGTCTTCACCGACAACTCCGACGGCACCGCGACCATCACGGGCACGCCCGTGATCGGAAGCGGCGGCGTTCATGCACTGACTATTTCGGCGGGGAATGACAGCGGTCTGGCGACCGAGCAGAGCCTCGCGCTGACGGTCACCGAGCCGGTCGGCATCACGAGCGGGTCGACTGCGACGTTCCTGCACGGCGTGACGGGCAGTTTCACAGTGACCACGAGCGGCGGATTCCCCGCAGCGACGACGATCACCGCGATGGGTGCGCTGCCAAACGGCCTGACCTTCGTCGACAACGGTGACGGCACCGGCACCCTGAGCGGTGTGACAATGATGGAGCCGGGAAGCATGAGCGTTGTCGTGACCTCGACGAACGGGGCAGGGGAAGTCGTCCAGACGCTGGTCATCGACGTAACGGCCGCGCCCGCGGTCGCCTTGCCCATCGTCGTACCGCGGAATGACGGCAGCCTGACCGGCGTGCCGAGCATGTTGGGCGCCGCCGCCCAGTTCGACGTCGTCGCAGACGGTTTCGCTCCCGGCGCCACCGTTAGCTTCGGCATCTACTCGACACCGGTCCTGTTGGGAACCGCTGTGGCCGATGCGGGGGGAACAGCGCGAACCGCGTTGACAATTCCGGTCGGTTTCACTGGTCATCACACCATTGTCGCGATCGGCATCGCGCCTGACGGTAGCGTGCGCTCCCTCACCGCCGCGGTGACTCTTGCCGGGCCGACGGCCGCCATGGATGCGGCCGCCACGGCCAAGACCCCGCAGATCGCGTCGACCGGCGTGCCCTACAACGCGCCCGTCGTGTCGCTGCTGGGGATCCTCGCGCTCCTCGCCGGACTACTTCTTGTCCGTCGGTCGCGCCGCCGCGCCTAGCTGTTTCACTCCACTCTGGGTGTGGGCGTATGGAGCGTGCACGGAGGCGGGATTCAGGTTCGCCGGGATAGGCTCGATCAATGCGTGCAACTGTGATTTATGGCGAACGGGATGTTCGCCTCGAAGAAGTTCCCGATCCCGTACTCTCGACCGGTGGCGATGCCATCGTTCGCGTCGTCGCGGCCTGCGTCTGTGGCTCCGACCTGTGGCCCTACCGTGGAGTAACCCCCACCAAGGAACCGCACCGCATCGGCCATGAGTTCGTGGGCGTCGTCGAAGAGATCGGGTCGGATGTCTCGACCATCAAGGTCGGTGACTTCGTCATCGCGCCCTTCTACGACTGCGACGGAACCTGCGTCAACTGCCTCAACGGCGTGAGCACCTCCTGCCTCAACGGCGCGTGGTGGGGCAACGACGACAAGATAGGCGGCTTCGCCGACGGGGCCCAGGGCGAGCGCGTTCGCGTGCCCCACGCCGACGGCTCGCTCGTGGCAACGCCCGCGCAGCCCGACGACTCGCTCGTTCCGAGCCTGCTCAGCCTCGCCGACGTCATGGGCACCGGACACCATGCGGCCGTCTCGGCCGGTGTGACGCCCGGCAGCACCGTGGTCGTGGTCGGGGACGGGGCAGTTGGGCTCTGCGCCATTCTCGCGAGCAAGCGCCTGGGCGCCAGCCGCATTGTCGCCATGTCTCGTCACGCTGATCGTCAGGCCGTTGCCCGCGAATTCGGTGCGACCGATGTCATCGAAGCGCGTGGTGATGAGGGTGTTGCCGCAGTGCAGGCCCTGTTCGACGGAATCGGCGCCGACTTCGTGCTCGAGTGCGTGGGTACCAAAGAATCGATGGACCAGGCGATCCGCTCGGCTCGCCCCGGCGGAATGGTCGGCTACGTCGGCGTGCCAAATGGCGGCGCCGAACTGCCGATTCGTTCGCTGTTCGGGCGCAACGTCGGCGTAAACGGCGGCGTAGCCTCTGTGCGTAGCTATGTCGAGGAGCTGCTGCCCGAGGTACTCACCGGACAGATCAATCCTGGGCGAGTGTTCGACGTGCAGCTGCCCCTCACCGAGGTCGCCGAGGCCTATGCTGCCATGGACGAACGCCGCGCCATCAAGGTGCTGCTGCGCCCATAACACCCGCCGGACTGACGAAGACTCGGCGGCCGACACTGGAGGGACAGTCGTGAACCAACCGTTCCTCTGGGGTGGGCTGCTGGCCTTCGCCGTTGCCGCTGGTATTCTCCGGCTCGTGGTGGGGCACCCTCTCCTTCGCCAACATTCGGTCAGCGTAGGACCGGTATCGGCCGCGGTCGCGTTCCTGAGCGGGCTTGCGCTCGTGTTCCACTGCGCGGCCATGTTCTTCGGGCCGTGGATCGACGCCGTGCCGTTTTTGCACGCACCGGCCGACATGGTTCGGGCGATGGGCGTGGGCAGCGAGATTGCTTATTGGCTGCCTGCCGCAGTTCTGACGCTGGTATGGCGGCGCGTGTGGTGGCCGGCCTTCGCCGCGCTCCTGGTCACCCTGGCCGGCGTTGGGGTGACTATGTATTGGCCGTTCCCGCTCGTGGTGCACCTCGCGTGGCTCACGGCCGTGATCATTGTCGGATCGTTGATTCCGACATTGTTGCTCCGTGGGCCACGCGCTGCGCGATAGCTGTTCCTAGTCGTTGACCAGCAGCAGCTCCGTCAGCTCCTTGCGGCTGCGCGGTGCAATTTCGCGCTCCCGCAGCTCCGGTGTGAGGTCGTCGGCATTGCCGAGCACTCCGAGAGCGGTCACTGTGACGACGGCCTGGTCCTCGGTGAGGTTGAAGGCCTCGGCAATTCCGGCGCCATCGAATCCGCCCATCTGGTGCGTGTGCAGCCCTTCGTGCTGGGCCTGAATCGTGAGGTGGGCGACGGCCTGGCCGAGGTCATAGCGTGCCCACGGATTTTCGCGGGTCTCATCGATGGACAACTTGGCGACACTGACAATGAGCACGGATGCAGTTTCGGCCCACGCCTTGTTGAACCCCAACAGTGCGTTATTGATCGTGGCGAAGCTGGCCGAACCACGGCGGGCGACGATGAAGCGAGCCGGTTGCATATTGCTTGCCGAGGGAGCCCAGCGCGCTGCTTCGAGCACGGTCGTGAGGGTGGCTTCGTCGATAACGGCCGTCTTGTCGTAGGAGCGGGGGCTCCAACGTTCGGCGAGAGCGTCGATGAGCGGCGACTCGGTGACGGCGCGGCGGGTACTGTCAGCAATGAGGGTCATGGCAAATCCTTTGATCGAGGAACGTAGGCGGGGCTGCGCTGACCCACGGTCTTACAACGCTGTGGAGCGCGGACTATTCCGCACAGTGCCTTCTTCAACGACAGTGCGCACTTCGACGGTCGGCACCGAGACTATTTGCCCTGCAGCCGCGCCAGAACTTCGCGCCGCAGCACCTTGCCGAGAAGGCTGCGCGGCAGGTCGTCGACCTCCACGATGCGCCGCGGCACTTTGTAGGCCGACAGACGGGTGCGGCAGTACTCGCGCACGGCGCTTACGTCGAGTTCGGCGCCACGTGTGAGAACCACGACGGCCACCACATCTTCGCCGCCGCTTGCGCTCGGCAGGCCGACGACTGCGGCGTCGCTGATATCAGGGTGCGAGAGCAGGGCCTCTTCGACCTCGGACGGGGACACGTTGAAGCCACCGGTGACGATGAGCTCCTTCATTCGGTCGACGATGGTGATGAAGCCATCGGCGGAGACCCGAACGATATCGCCGGTACGCAGCCAGCCGCCGGGCAGTAGCGCCTGGGCGCTCTCGCTCGGTCGATCCCAATAGCCGGAGAACACCTGCGGGCCGGCTACGAGCAGCTCGCCCTCCTCCTCGAAACCGCGCTGCACGGTCGGGTCTTTCGGGTCCACAACGCGAATGTCCGTGCTTGGAAAAGGCACACCGACCGTTCCAGGGCGACGGCTTGGGCCGATCGGGTTGCCGGCCACGATCGGTGAGGCCTCGGTCATGCCGTAGCCCTCGACCAGCAGACCGCCGGTGGCGTTCTCCCACCGTTCCACGATCGACACCGGCAAGTTCATCGCTCCCGAAATGGCAAAGCGGATGCCCGCCAGGCTGACCTTCTTCTTCGCTGCTGCCGTGACCAGGCGGTCGTAGATGGGCGGTACCGCCGGCAGAAAGGTGGGCGGCGCGTGCCTGGCGGCATCGAGCACGAGCTTTTCGTCGAACTTGGGAAACAGCACCAGCCGGGCACCGATGCTCATCGCGAAGGTGAGGCACAGCGTGAGGCCGTAGGCGTGGAACATGGGCAGCACGCCGTAGACGGTTTCGTCGCCGGGGCGCAGGCCGGCGACCCACGCCGAGCCTTGGGATGCGTTGGCGCGCAGGTTGTAGTGGCTGAGAATGGCGCCCTTCGGCGCCCCGGTCGTGCCGCTCGTGTATTGCAGCACGGCGGTGTCCGTGAGCAGCGGGCGCTGGTGTGAGGGGTGCAGCTTGCGGGCGCCGACAATCGACTCCCAGGTGATCGCACCTTTCCCAGCGCCGGCAGTGAGCGCTGCTCGGGAATCTCGGGCCTTTTTGATCGGCAGGGTGAGGGCGAGTCGTTTCGAGAATGGCATGGCGCGTGTGAGGTCGACGGTGACGATATCCGTCACCCTCATATCTTTCGGAAATGCACGCACCGCCTCGTAGCCCTTGTCCCAGACGATGGCGACCCGCGCGCCGTGGTCCTCGAACTGGTGACGCAGCTCACGATCGGTGTAGAGCGGATTGTGCTCGACCGCGATCGCGCCGAGCCGCAGCACAGCATAGAACGCGACGACATGCTGCGGACAGTTCGGCAGCACGAGTGCCACTCGGTCGCCCGGCGTCACACCGAGCTTGCGGAGGCCGTTTGCCGCGCGAGAGATTTGTTCGCCGAGCTCGGCGTAGCTGGTGGTCGCTCCAAAGAAGTCGAGCGCGACGCACGGTGCGAACCTCTCCGCCGAGGTCTCCATCATGTCAGTGAGGGTTTCGGTGGTCTCGGCGATGGAGCTCGGAACGCCCGGCGCATAGGAGCCGAGCCAGGGCTGCGCGGCGAAGGTCATGACAGTTCCCGGGTGATCGCGGCGACGAACTGGTCGATGTCGGCTTCGGTGGTGTCGAAGCCGCACATCCAGCGCACCTCGTTCTTCGAGGCGTCCCAATCGTAGAATCTAAAAGTCTCGCGCAGCCGGTCGGCGACGCCGGGCGGCAGCGTAGCGAAGATGGCGTTGGCCTGGGTGGCCTGGCCAAAGGCCAGACCGGTGATGGCGCCGTCGGCGAGGGCGCTCTCGAGCGCACCGCGCAGCCGGGCAGCCATCGCGTTGGCATGGGCCGCGTTGCGCAGCCACAGGTCGCCGTCGAGCAGCGCGATGAGCTGCGCCGAAACGAAACGCATTTTGCTGGAGAGCTGCATGTTCGACTTGCGCAGAAATTTCAGCCCAGTGGATGCCGCAGGGTTGAGCACCACGATGCACTCACCGAGCATCATGCCGTTTTTGGTACCGCCGAAGCTGAGCACATCGACGCCGGCATCGCGGGTGAAGGCGCGAAGAGGCACGTCGAGGCTCGCAGCAGCATTGGAAATGCGGGCGCCGTCCATGTGCACGGTCATGCCCTTGGCATGGGCGTGGTCGGCGATGGCGCGCACCTCGTCGACCGTGTACGCGGTGCCCAGCTCGGTGGTCTGGGTGATGGCCACGACGAGCGGCTGGGCGCGGTGCTCATCGCCCCACCCCCAGGCCTCCTGGTCGATCAGTTCGGGGGTGAGCTTGCCATCGGGCGTCGCGACGGGCAGCAGCTTGAAGCCGCCGACGTGCTCGGGCGCCCCGCCCTCATCGTTGTGAATGTGAGCGGTGGCTGAGCAGATCACGGCACCCCAGCGCGGCAGCATCGACTGCAACCCGGTCACATTGGCTCCGGTTCCGTTGAACACGGGGAACGCTTCGACACCGTCGCCGAACTGTTCGATGAAGACCTCCTTCAGCCGGGCTGTGTAGACGTCTTCGCCGTAGGCGATCTGGTGCGCGCCGTTGGCCTCGGTCATCGCCTGCAGAATTTCCGGATGAATGCCGGAGTAGTTGTCGGAGGCGAAACCACGGGACTGAAGATCATGGAGTTGAGTCACCCTGCCATCCTCTCGCATTCCGCTGGTGGTCCGCCGAGGTGCCGACGCCCGGTAGGTCACTAGCGGTGCAGGGCCTCGCGGAAGGAAACGCGGGCGCCCATCCGCAGCAGCGCGTTGGAGTAGATGCGCGACCCGATCAAGATCACCACCACCGTCGACAGGGCGAGCACGACGAGGGAGAGCACGGGCGCCCACCATTCGGCCTGGCCGAGGAAGATGCGCACCGGCATCCCGACCGGGGCCGAGAACGGAACGTACGACATGATCGTCAGCACGAGCGGGTTGTCGTTGAAGAAAACGACCATGAAATAGGGGATCATCACCAGGAACAACACCGGCGAGGTCGCCGATCCCACGTCTTCCTGCCGTGACACCATTGACGCCGTGGCCGCATAGAGGGAGGCGAGCAGCACGAATCCGAAGGCGAAGAATACGGCGAACCAGACGATGGCCGGGCCGACATCGGCCAGCAATACCCGTTGTCCGGTCGCTGCCAGACCGATTGACACGAGCAGGCCGATGGCCACGATTTGTGCGAATGCCATCAGGCTGTTGCCGAGCACCTTGCCGGCGAGCAGGGCTCGCACCGAGATGGTCGACAGGAGAATCTCCACGATGCGGGTTTGCTTCTCTTCCACGACGCTCTGGGCGATTGTCGCGCCGAAGGTGGTCGCCGACATGAGAAAGATGATCCCGAATCCGATGGCGACGAGGTACGCGAGAAATTTGTCTTGCTCGGCCGGGTCGAGAATCTGAAGCTCGGGGCTCACGCTGAGTGCGCTCAGCACGCCGTTTGGCACCGAATTCAGAGCGACTACCGTGATTCCGAGCACGGAATCAGCCTGTGTCGATGGCACGACGGCCGCTTCGACTGTTCCATCGCGCACGAGCGCCTCGGCGCTGGCGACGCTGTCGGCATCGACGATGTCAAAGGCTTTGGTCCTCTCGACGACGCTGATGGCTGTGCCGACCACGGCGACCTTGGTCAGGCTCTGATTTTGGCTGACGATGCCGCCGACGATGACCGAAGCCATCGAGATCAGCAGCAAGATGCCGGTCGCGATGAGAAAAGACTTGCTGCGCAAACGGGCGGTAATTTCGCGGTTCGAGACCAGCCAGACGCTTTGGGAAAAGGTGGGCGCGCTGTGCACCGGGCTTGGCGCGTTCGTCACGCGATGACCTCCTTGAAGATGGTGGCGAGGTTGGGTCGCTGCTGGCTGAAGGCGTGTACCGGGCCGAGCGCCATGGCGCGGTGCAGCACCTCCTGGCTGGCGGCATCCGTGTCGGCTTCGAACACTGCGAAGTCACCGTCGACGTCGATCACGGTGACGCCGGGCACCTCGCGGATCCAGCCGGTGTCGCCGCTGGTACGAATCTCGAAGCGCTGACTGCTGTGCTGAGCACGCAGCGCGTCGGGGGAGCCGTTGGCGCGGATTCCGCCGTCGGCGATGATGACCAGGTCATCGCAGAGCCGTTCGACGATGTCGAGCTGGTGGGAGGAGAACAATACGGGCGCGCCCTGGGCCGCGTAGCTGGCGAGCACGCTCATCACAACTTCGACGGCGAGCGGGTCAAGGCCGGAGAACGGTTCGTCGAGAACGAGAAACTCGGGGTCGTGCACGAGTGCGGCGGCGATCTGGGCGCGTTGCTGATTGCCGAGCGAGAGCGACTCCACGGCGTCACCGGCGCGCGCGGTGAGGTCGAGGCGCTCGAGCAGATCGTCGGTATTGCGGCGAGCGGATGCCGGCGACAGCCCATGCAGGCGGGCCAGATAAACGAGTTGCTCGGCGACCTTCATCTTCGGGTACAGGCCGCGCTCCTCCGGCATGTAGCCGAACCGGCGGCGGTCGCCGGCCGTGACCGGCGCTCCGTCGATGAGCACGGTCCCGGAATCGGGAGTGAGCACACCGAGAATGATGCGCATCGTCGTGGTCTTGCCGGCGCCGTTCGCTCCGACGAAACCGGTCATGCGACCGTCCGCGACGGTGAAGCTCACGTCAGTGAGCACCCTCCTCGCGCCATAGCTCTTGGTGACTCCCTTGATGTCGAGCATCCCCGCCCTCTCGTTGTGCGTTCCATTACGGTAGCGCGGAGCGACCGCGACGTGGAGCTCGAGAGCATACAAAACGAGGGCCCGGCCAGTCGGCCGCGCCCTCGTACACGACGTTCCCGCGCGCGGAACCGGCAGCCGTGCGCCGGGTCAGGCTGGGAGTGCCACCCTGGCGGTAGTGCCGGATGCCGCCGCGTCCCACAAACCCGCCACCCGACCGGCGAGTTCACTTTCGAGCCCGTCCAGCGACCGTACGACGAAGATCGTGGCCGCAGCGGTGCCGCCGGCTTTCACAAACCCCGCATCGACCGCGCGCACCCAGGTCTCGGCCGCGGACTTCGCGGCCGCATAGTTCGCTCCGCCTGGCGCCGGCCGGTCGACCGACACGCTCGAGACGATCGCGAGGCGCCCGGCCGAAGAGGCCAGCAGGTCGGCGTTGAACGCCCGAGTGGTGTTGCGCAGCGTGGTGAGTACGTGGGAGTGCAGAAAGTCCCAATCCTCGTCGGTCTGGCCCGCTAGACCCCCGCCGCCGCGCCACCCGCCCACCAGATGAATCAGCCCGTCGATCGAATCGTGTGACGCCGAAACCTGCGCCGCCAGGGCGGTCACGGCGGCAAAGTGTCCGAGGTCGCATTCGTACAGCGCAGCCTCAGGGGCCACCTGAAGCACCGACTGGAGGCGTTCGAGATTGGAGCCGACGGCGATAACACGAGCACCGGCATCCGCCAGCGACGACGCGACGGCCAGACCGGCCGCGCTGGTCGCCCCGGCGATGAGTACGGTGCGACCGGCGACGGCAGGCATGGGCGCCATCAGTCGACCGCGCCAGCGGTGATGCCCGAGGTTGATGCAATGACGGTGCGCATCTTCTTCTCCAGCGCTTCAAAGAACATCGACAGCGGAAATTCGTCGTCGAGAATCTGGTCGGTGTAGCCCTTCGGCGCGCCGGCGAGCACATCGAGCGGCAATCCTCGGGCCCAGACCGACGCCGGATTGGGCGTCAGGGTTTTCGAGATCATCTCGTAGGCCGCGAGCCAGTGCGCCTTCTTCGGCCGGTCGATCGATGCCCAGTACAACTCGTCGATCTGGGTTCCGAGTGCGATGACCACTTCGGGCACGGCTTCCCAATCAAAGGTCAGCCGGGTATCGGTCCAGTGCAAAACGCCGTGCTGGTGCATCCAGGCGAACAACAGCTGACCGCCGAGGCCGTCATAGTTACGCACCCGATTGCCGGTGATCGCGAACCGAAAGATGCGGTCGAAGATGACCGCGTACTGCACCAGTTTCGCGTGCAGACGGGCCTCGGGGCTCGCCAGTTCGCTGCGCTCGATCCTGACCGACTCGCGAAAAGCGGTGAGGTCGCAGCGCAGTTCCTCGAGCGAATAGAGAAAGAACGGCATGCGCTGTTTGATCATGAACGGATCAAATGGCAGGTCGCCGCGCATATGCGTGCGGTCGTGGATGAGATCCCACATCACGAAAGTTTCTTCGGTGAGGTGTTGGTCGTCGAGCAGCACGGCGGCGTCTGCGGGCAGCTCGAGCCGGGTGGTCTCGGCGGCCGCGCGCACGACCCGGCGAAAACGGGCGGCTTCGCGGTCGGCGAAGATTGCACCCCAGGTGAACGTGGGGATCTCGCGCATCGCGACAGTTTCCGGAAACAGCACCGCAGCGTTGGTGTCATAGCCGGGCGTGAAGTCGAGGAACCGAATCGGCACGAACAGTTTGTTCGTATAGCCGGCTTCGAGTTCGCCGATGAATGCCGGCCAGATGACCTCGATCAGCACGGCTTCGACGAGGCGATTGGTGCTGCCGTTCTGTGTGTACATGGGGAACACCACGAGGTGACGCAGCCCGTCGACGCGGTGCTGCTGCGGTTGAAAGGCCATCAGGGAATCGTAGAAGTCGGGCACGCCGAATCCGCCGGATGCCCAGCGGTCGAAATCCACCATGAGGGCGGAAAGGTAAGCGTCATCGTGCGCGAATCGGGGTGCGAGGTCAGCGATCGCCGCGGTGATGCTCGCGACGAATGCCGCGGCATCCGGGTGCCGTTCGGTATCGGTGATGGACCCGTCTTGCGACTGCAGGTTCTGCAGCGCGGTCGCCGCTGCCTTCAGACTCCGCCAGGACGGGTTCTGGGTAAGGGGAGTTGCGCCGTCCTCGAGAACCTCGGGCTCTCCGACCAAAGCGTTAGCTACGTGTGTTTTTTCAACAGATATCGACATGGGAACCTCCGATTCGAGTGAGTGCCGCGGTTGCGGCGGGCGTGCACGCTCATGCGTGCCTTCAGAATAACGGGCGACGGGCGGCGTTTTCTTGCGATTTGTCGCAACGAATCACGGCTGCAGCCGCATTTTCGCGCCGGGAATCGCCATTCTGGTTGCATGTGCGCCATCTGTGCCTGCCGTGCATAACCGCGAGCGTTTGAGGCTTTGCACGGGGTCTTCCAGATGAGGAGGGATAGTCTGCGGGAATGCCCACTCAGCCAGCACCGGGGTTGACGGCCCAAGCTTCCGACGTCTCGAAGGCACTGGCCGCGATTGCCGACCCGGAAGTCGCGATCGGCGTGGCTCGCTTCTTTCAGACCGGCCCAGGGCAGTACGGCGAAGGCGACGTGTTCATCGGTGTGAAAATGCCGGTGCTGCGTAGCATCGTCAAACGCTTCGCCGCCCTGCCGCTGGCCGAGATCGACCTGCTGTTGGACAGCGAGATCCATGAGTATCGACTGGCCGGATTGTTGATTCTGGTCGCTCAATTCGAGCGGGCCAGCAAACCCCAGGGCGGCGGCGATCAGTCCCGCGACGACGCCGGCCGTACGCGCCTGGCCGGGGCGTACCTCACGGCCGTGCGCCGCGGCCGGGTGAACAATTGGGACCTGGTCGACTGTTCCGCCCCGACCCTGCTCGGTGCGTACAGCTTCGATTCTTCGCGCGATGTGTTCGTTGAGCTGGCCGCGAGCCCCGTGCTCTGGGAACGCCGCGTGGCGATGATCGGTACTCTCGGCCTGATCCTGCGCGGCGATGCCACCACCACCCTCGACCTCGCCACGCTTCTCCTCGACGACAAGCAGCCCCTGATGCACAAGGCCGTCGGGTGGATGCTGCGCGAGGTCGGCAAACGCATCGACCGCAGCCTGTTGCTCGCGTTCCTCGACGAGCACGCCGACCGCATGCCGCGCACGGCACTCAGCTATGCCACGGAGCATCTCAGCCCCGAGCAGCGCGCCGCCTACCGCGCCCGGTAGCGGCGACAGCTGTTCTATTCGCCGATCAGGCGCAGACCGTTGTACCAGCAGACCGCCCGTAGCCAGTCGTCATCGAGTCGCGGCTCCCGGTCACGCAGCCGTTCGAGCGACTCGAGTTGGTGTGCATACGGGTATGGAATGTTGGGAAAATCGCTGCCGAGCACCACCCGGTCTGGCATATCGGCCAACCGCGCAAGCAGCGCAGGGTCAACCGGCGCGAGGCGCTCGAAGAAGTCGGTGAACACCATTGTGGTGTCGAGGTGCACCCAGGGGTACCGCTCGGCGAGATCGAGAAACTCGCCATATTCCGGGGCGCCGAGATGGGCGACGACGGCAGTCAACTGCGGATGCCGCGCCAGCACCCCCGCAAGCGGGTCGGGTCCGGTGATCCCCGGCCGCGACACCGGCCCGCTGCCGATATGGATCACCACCGGGATCGCGGCGTCGGCGAGCAGCCCCCAAACCGGGTCGAGAACGGGCTCGCGAAGGTCGAAGGCCCCGATTTGGGCGTGAATCTTGAATACGCGAGCGCCGCGACCGAGAGCAGACTGCACCTGCTCGAGCACTCCGTCCTCCGGGTAGAAGGTGGCACTCGGCACACAATCGGCCTGTTCCTCGGCGAGATTGAGCGAGAAATCGGTCAGATCGGCCGCCATCCCCGGCCGATGCGCATAGGACAGCGCGGTGAAGCGGCGCACGCCCAAGCGACGCATGGTCGCGAGCCGCGACTCCTGATCGTCGCGATACTGGATCGGCCACGATTCACCGATGATCGGCTCGATCTCGTCGAAGTGGGCCCAGACACGGCGCAGCATCCGCTCGGGAAGAAAATGCGTGTGCAGGTCGATCAGCCCGGGCAGGCCGAGCCCGCGCCACCAGGCCGGCACGTCGTTGTCGGTGAGCATCATTTCACCCAGTGTGCCAGACCACCTGCTCCGCGACCGGAAACCGTCACAGCAGCGCTGGCATGACCTCGCGCTCGAACAGCTCGATTCCGGAACGGTCATAGGCCGCCTCCGGAAAATAGTGGATGGCGTAGCCGAGGCCGCGGCTCTTCATCGCGGTGAGGCGTTCGACGACCTGCTCGGGCGTGCCAACTCCCTGCGCAGTGCCGCTGCGATACTCTGCCATGAACTTCTCGGCCTCCGCGGCTCCCAAATAGGGAGTGACACGGGCCTCAATGGCATCGAGCCGCTCGGCGACCTCACCTTCGGTTGCACCGATCACGGTGTTGTAATTCGCCGAGCGCACGATGCGCCCAAAGTCGGTTCCCTCAGCTGAACAGTGATCGGCCAGGATGGCGCTCTTGTGCGAAAAGCCCTCGGGCGAGCCGTCGAAGTTCGTGAAGTCGGCGTACTGTGCGGCAATGCGCAAGGTGACCTTTTCGCCGCCGCCGGCGATCCAGATCGGAATGCCGCCCTCCTGCAACGGCAGCGGCTGAAAGATAGCGCCATCCATTTGATAGTGCGCACCGTCGAGGGTGGCGGTCCCCGTGGTCCAGGCCTGCTTCATGATTTGCACGCCCTCGTCGAGACGGGCGAGGCGCTCACCGGCACGGGGGAATCCGTAGCCGTACGCCCGCCACTCATGCTCGTACCAGCCCGCTCCGATGCCCATCTCGATGCGTCCACCCGAGATGATGTCGGCCGTCGTGGCGACTTTCGCCAGATAGCCGGGATTGCGGTAGCTCATGCAGGTGCACATCTGCCCGAGGCGCACCCGCTTCGTCGTCGCCGCAAAGGCGGAGATCAGCGACCAGGCCTCATGGGTGGCCTGTGCGCTCGGCACCGGAACGGTGTGAAAGTGGTCGTATACCCAGATCGATTCCCACGAACCGGCATCGGCGTGCGCGGCCAGGCCGCTCATGGTGGCCCAGTGCGCTGCGGGATCGATCCCGACCAGATCGTGTCGCCAGCCTTGGGGTACAAAGAGTCCAAATCTCATGGAATCAGCCTAGACCGGCTTTTCTGCTGCAGGTGAAACGATACGATTTGGGCAGTGGTGCTTGCGCCGCGAGCGGTCCTCGATGTATACAGCGCACGTGACACGGATGAAGGTGGCAGTGGACATTCTCGACTTCGCCGGCATCATGAGCGAAATCATCACCTTCGTCGGCCTCATTATCGGAGCGCTCCTGTATATTGTCGGCCTCTCGGTGCGCGGCATCAGCGGCCGCTGGACCCGCACTAACGCCGTGATCGCCACGTTCGGCCCGGCCAAAGTCATCCGCTGGTTTGATGATTTTGGCGATGTGCACGAACGCCCGGCTGACACGCACGAGACGCACCACCTTGCACCGGGTGACGATGTGCGGGTGTGGTTTCGCAATCGGCACCCCGAGCGCTGCCGTACGCACGACCCCGAACTGGACGGCAAAGGGCTGCGCCTGACCGGCCTGGTCTTGCTCGTCATCGGCGTTCTCGCCGGTGCCACCGGCCTCGTGCTGATGTTTCTCTAACGCGTCCGGAAGGCGGGTATTAGCTACCCTGACCTGCTATATTGTGGCCAGCAGGTCGTGAACGTAAACAGGGGGATGCCTTTCTCGTGGAAAATATCAACGTCTCGTATCAGGAACTGAATTCGTCGACCGGTCGACTCGTAGTGGGCCGTGAAGATCTCAACGCATCGTTTGCAGACTTCACCGACGCTCAGCTCGACGCTCAGCTCGACGCTCAGCTCGACTCCCAGCTCGACGCCCGACTGTCGCGCTAGACCGGTAAACCCATCGGCCACCCGCGGCCAGGTCCGGAAGGCGAACCATGTACGGGGATATGTCGGCGGTACGCAGCGACGCGTCTCATTTGCGCGCCCGCGCACTACAGCTGAAAGCGCCGTGCTCGCCTGCGTAGCGCAGCTGACCGTGCTGGTGGCGCGGACAACCTGCCTGGAATTCATTGCGGTCATGATCGTCGGCACCTCTGCTCTGGCCGATGCCGCCCTACAGTCCGCCGCAGCCGGGATCGGTTTCGTGTTTGACGGAATCGATGCGGGCGTGGCAAACATCGTGGACCTCACCGTGGCCGGGGTGCAGACCGTAGCCGCCGTGTTCGTGCTCCTGGAAACGCTCAAGCTCGTGCTGGGGGCGGCGATGCTCGCGGGCGCGGCTGGTCTGGCTGAAGAAGTGCAGACGGCCTGGTCGGCAACGGTGGAGGAGGTGGTCGCCGACCCGTGGCTGTACCTGACAGATCTGGACAAATTTTCCGAAACACTTGGTGAAAACTTCTCCGGGCCGGAAGGTGTCTGGTCGAATTCGGTCGACAATTTTCAGGATTTTATCGGTTCGTTCGGTCCTGGCTATGAGGTGGTCATCGGTGAATTGATTGAATCGGCGAGCGTTTTCGGCTGGGACGACGGCGCTACTCTTCACATGGAATCGTCGATCGGCGATGATATCGATCGCCGAAGAGACTTCCTGGGACTGATGACCGACGCTGGGCTGGGGGACAGGATCTCCGTGGATGCGGCGGGTTTCACTCTTCGGGAGGACGTTCAGCCCACTGACGTCACGGATCTTCTGCTCGGAATGGCACAAATCGACGTGCTCGGGGGTGCAGACGAAGCCGTGATTCGCGTATTGACTCAGCCTGGCTCCCCACCAACGTTCACCCTAATAATTCCCAGCACCCAACAGTGGTTCCCCTGGGACAGCCAGAGCCCAAACGACACCATCGGCGACCTCATGATCCTGCAGGGTTCGAGCGCGCTCGAGGGCGCAGCAGCTGAGGCTCTCGATTCGGCCATGAGCGATTATTATGAGCAAAACAGGGATTCCATCGACTGGGCAGATGTCTCGACTGCTCCAGTCATGGTGGCCGGTTTCAGCCAAGGCGGCATCACGGCCGCCGCTTTTGCCCAACATGAGAGTGACGCCTACAACATCGTGCAGGTCCTGACGGCGGGCGCCCCGATGGCTAACTTTGACATTCCCGACGGTGTCAGTGTCATCGCGTACGAGTCGGACCCCGTATCCAGCTTCGACGGCCGAGCAAATCCAGAGACCTGGGAGACCATCACGGCAGGCAACGGCGGCGGCGGTGGCTTCGGCTCGCACAACGCCCTCAAGTATGCGCACCTGGCAGACTCGTCCGCGGGCTCGCCCCAGAAACCAAACAATCTTGGCCTGTTCCTCGGTCTCGACGAGGAGAGCGATATTTCCGACTACTACGCAACCAAGGAATCGACATGAGGTCCGCTCGCCTCCGCCGACTGCGACGTCGAACCGCGTTCCTGATTGTGCTCCTCAGCCTCGGCGCGGTGGCATTGACTGGATGCGCCGGCTTGCGGGGTGGCCAGTCGGCAGATGCTGCGGCAGCGCGCGTCGAGCAGCTGCCCGGTGTGGCTTCAGCACACGTCGAACAGCGCTCAACTCTGTCTGGTTTCACACGGAACTGGACCACGGTGGTTGAGATAACCCTGGACCCCGCATACCGCGTCGACGATGCCGAAGCCGCTTTGGATTGGGTGATGCGCACGGCATGGTCGATCAGCGATCACGAGCCGACGAGCGGTCTCTGGGTCGCTTTTCTGGACACTGCTGGTAACGCCGCCGACTGGGACTGGGCGGCCGCCACCGACGCCAGCGGATATGACACGGAGTGGGCCAGATCGCTGATGCTGCCGGGCGGTGTGCTCAGATTCACCGGCACAGATATTGGAGACAGCCTCGGCTCCTGGCCGGGCGAGGTGCCGGAGCTCGCCGACGGGGTGATCGCTGCCGGCTGACGCGGCAACGACTCGGGCGGCCGTCGGTCAGGCCGATACGACGGATGCCGGGCGCGGCTGGGCCCATCCGCTCGCCACCGCGGTCACCGCGATGGTCACAAGCGCGCCGAGCAGCAGAGCGGCCGCCTCCCCGGGCAGGAGCACGTTCAGCTGGGTGCCGATGGTCGCGGCCGCGATCGGGATCCCGAGTTGCGCTGCCGACAACAGCCCGAAGGACAGAGGGAGGCCGAGCACGCGGGTCGTGGCGTGGGCGAGCAGGGTTGCCATTCCGAGCGTGAGGCCGAGCGCAATCATCTGCGGGTGGTCGGCGAGATCGCGCAGCGCGAGAGAGGCGCCGAGCCAGACGAAGAACAGCGGGCCGAAGAATCCGTCAGCGAGGGCGAACAGCTGGCGGGCGAGGCGGCGCGGTTCGCCGACCGCGGCGACGGCGAGGCCGAATGCAAAACCGGCGAGCATAACCGAAACGTGGCTGAACACGGCCACCGCCGACAGGGCGAACAGAATGGCCAGCTGAATGCGCAGCTCGAGCGCGAATTTGCGGTTCGCCGAGAGCTTATGCAGCCGCACGCGGGAACCGGTACGTTCCAGCCAGGCCAGCACGACGTAGAGGGCCAGGGCCAGTATTGCGACCAGTGCGGCGCCAATCGCTGCGCGGCCGGCATTCGGCGGGTCGATGGCGAGCGGCAACGCCACGATCGCTGCAATGTCAGCGATTGCGACCTGCGCGGTGAGCTCGAGTGTTGGTCGTCCACGCAGCCCGAGCGAATGAATGAGTGGCAGAACGAGTGCGGCCGACGAGGACGCGAGCAACACTATATAAAGAGGTGCGTGATTGATGCCGAAGATCAGAGCGACGGCCACGCCGAGGGTGCTCGCCGCGACGGTCACAAGGCTCGCCCGCACCAATCCGGTCGACAGTGCTGCTCGAATCGCGCCGGAGCGAACGGGCACCTGTGTGCCGGCCACGAACATGATCAACGCGAATCCGACATCCGCCAGGAGGACCAGCGTGGGGTCAGCGGCGTCGATGAGGCCGAGGCCGGTGTGACCCACGATGACGCCGGCGGCGAGCTGGCCGATGATGACTGGAATGTTCCAGCGACGTGGTGTCGCCAGCAGTGGCCCGAGCAGCGCGACTACCGAGATGATCGCGAGGGTCTGAAAGTTCATGCGCATCTCCCCGGTCTGGCGCCCGCTCTCACGCTAAATCGAGCGTAGTCCCAAGGCGGAGCGCTCCGGGCGGCTCGCGCAGGCGGCATGATGGGAGTATGAGTCGAACCGTTGCCGGAGCCCGCGTGCTGATTACCGGAGCCGCCATGGGAATGGGCCGTCTGTACGCTGAGCGTTGTGTCATCGAAGGGGCGAAAACGGTCATTCTGTGGGACCGTGACGGCGCCGCGCTCGCCGCGACGACCGCCATCCTGAATGAACGTTCCAACGGGCGCACGCAAATTGCTCCCTACGTCGTCGATATCGCCGATCTGGGTGCCATCGCACAGACCGCGCAGCGCGTGCGTACGGAGATCGGTGACCCCGACGTGATCATCAACAACGCCGGAATCGTTCGCGGCAAGTATTTCTGGGAGCACGACAACGGTGCCGACACCCGCCCGACTATGCAGATCAACGCGCTCGCGCCGATGTATATCACCCGCGAGTTCTTGCCGGCGATGATCGCCGGCGCACGCCGCGAGTCGCGCATTGTGAACATTGCGTCGGCCGCCGGCATGCTCAGCAACCCGCGCATGAGCGTCTATGCCGCCTCGAAAGCGGCCCTGATCGGCTGGAGCGACTCGTTGCGGCTCGAACTCATTCAGGAGGGGTACGGCTACGTCAAAGTCACAACGGTGTGCCCGAGCTACATCGACACCGGCATGTTTGAGGGTGCCCGCGGACCGCTGCTCACCCCGCTGATGACCCCGGAATACGTGGTTGATCGAGTCTGGCGAGCGATGCTCTCCGGCCAACCGCAGCTGCTGCTGCCCTGGGCGGTGAATGTGTCGAAGATTCTGCGCGGTGTGCTGCCGTTGGCCGTGTGGGACGCCATCGTCGGCCGCTGGTTCGGTGTGTACCGGTCAATGAATCGTTGGGTCGGACGCAGCTAGCTTTCCCGAAAACAACTCTTGAGTCACCTTCCCCCCGTGAGGGTGGCACAATCAATGGAGACAAGCGCAGCGCGGCGGGCCGATTTGGTTCGTTGCCGGCGAGCCCGCCGGTGTCGCTTCAGCCTTGAGCGCGAGCCGAACCGAACGAGGACCCCATCGCTACCACTCATCACCACAATTCGGGCACATCGCTGCTCAAAGTTCTCGGTAATCGGGACGCGCTCGCCCTCGGCTTCGGCGCCATGATCGGCTTCGGCTGGGTCGTGCTGACCGGCGGCTGGATCAACGAAGCTGGCACTATGGGTGCCGTGACGGCCATGATCGCCGGTGGAATCATCATGGGCATCGTCGGCCTCACCTACGCCGAGCTGACTGCCGCCATGCCCAAGGCCGGCGGAGAACACAATTTTCTGCTGCGTGCCATGGGTCCGCGCTGGTCGTTCGTCGGATCGTGGGCGATCACGGGAGGCTACGTGACCATTGTTGCCTTCGAGGCTGTCGCCCTGCCGCGCACGGCGGGGTATCTTTTTCCCAATCTGAGCCAGATCCCGCTCTGGCACATTGCCGGCGAGCAGGTATTTCTGACCTGGGCGCTCGTGGGGGCACTGGCGGCCGTCGTGATCACAGGCATCAACATTCGTGGTGTGAAACTGGCCGGTGTTGTACAAACCTTCGTCGTGCTGTTTCTGCTGATCATCGGCGCGATGCTGGTGCTCGGCTCGTTCACCGGTGGTTCGACCGTGCACATGGAACCATTCTTCACCGGAGGCATGGGCGGATTCTTCGCCGTACTCGTTGTGGTGCCGTTTCTGTTCGTGGGCTTCGACGTTATTCCGCAGTCGGCTGAAGAGGTCAACATTGCGCCGCGTCAGATCGGCAAGCTCGTGGTTGTCGCCGTGATTCTCGCGACCATCTGGTACGTCATGATCGTGCTCACCACGTCGTCGTCGATGTCGGCGGATGCGATCAGCCAAACCGACATCGCCACAGCGGATGCCATGGGTGCACTCTTCGGCAACGCGGTGATGGCCAAGGTGCTCATTGCCGGCGGAATCGCGGGAATCCTCACCTCCTGGAACTCCTTGCTGCTCGGCGCATCGCGCCTGATGTTCTCGATGGCCCGCTCGGGCATGCTGCCCGCCTGGTTCGGCAAGCTGCACCCGAAGTTTCGCACGCCGACCAACGCGCTGTACTTCATCGGGGCGTTGTCGTTCGCAGCTCCGTTTTTCGGCACGCAGATGCTCGGCTGGCTCGTTGATTCCGGTGCCCCGAGCATCGTTATCGCCTACATTCTGGTGGCCGTCGCGTTCGTGATGCTGCGCCGTCGGGAACCGAAAATGGACCGACCGCTGCGCATCGGAGGTAAGGGCAACGGAGGAATCGTGATCGGCGTTGCGGCTGCCGCCCTCTGTCTGGCGCTGCTCAGCCTGTACATGCCGGGTATGCCGGCAGCGCTGTCGTTGGAACCCTGGGTGTTGTTCGCATTGTGGTGGGTCGTCGGAGCGTTCTTCTACCTGCGCATTCCGGCCGGAATCGCGCCCGGCCACGATGCCGAAGAGCGTCTGCTCGAAAGCCTCGGTTCGCGCCGCCGGTAGCCCGGTAGCTCGGTGCGCTCGGTGCGCTCGGTGCGCTCGGTCCGACCACTGCTCGAACCGGGCTGTGCGGATCGGGCTGTGCGGATCGGGCTGCGCGCATGGCCGGTCCAGCCTGCCCTGCAAACCGCCGTGCCGCCGTGCCGCCGTGCAAACCTGCCGGTCAAGCCTGCCGTGTAAACCGGTCGTGGGTTTCTTTTTCCCAATGCGGAAAGTGAAGTACACTTTCCGGTATGGAAAGTGAGAACGAGCGGCAGGCCGACGCCCACGAATCGCTCGAGGCCCTCGCCGAGGTGCGACTGGCCAATGCGTCCAGATTGCAGCGACCGCGGAGGTACTGGATCATGGTCGCCTCAATACTGGCCATCCTCGCTTTGATCCCCCTCATCTCGCGCCTGCCCCCGCCCGCCGCCTATGCCGTGGCACCCGCACTGATTGTTCTGGTCGCGGTAGCCACCGGGTGGAAGCAGTCGACAGTGGTTCGCAAGGTTCGGGTGCGGGGACTGATGTGGCTGCCGTTTGTCATCTGCGTGTCCGCGCTCGCGGTCGGTGTCGGCATGAGCTTCGCTGCGTCGACGGCGAACGGATGGTGGTGGCTGCCGATTGTCACGGCCTCGGTCGTCTTTGCGGCGGTTCTGTTCGGGGGCCCAGCTCTCGATCGGTACTGGGCGCACAGGGCGAGCTACGCAAGCGCTCAGGAGGGCGACGATGCCTGACCAGCATTCGCCAGCCGGTCGCCGTGGACTTCCGGTCGCGCCACCGGTGGTCGATGGTGCACCCACGCCGCCGGAGCTGAATGCCGTCATCCACCCGATTCACCGCCTGCGCATCTGCGCGCTACTCGAGCCGGTCACCGAAGAGGAGTTCTCGGTCATTAGAGACCTGGTCGGGGTGAGCGATTCCGTGCTCAGCAAACACGTGAGCGCCCTCAAAGAGGCTGGTTTTCTCAGTCAGCGCGGGGGTACTCGGAATGGCCGGCGACGGGTGTATCTCAGCCTCACCCCAGCCGGCTGGGTTGCCTTCTCTCGGCACGTTGCCGCCCTGCGTGAGATCGCCGAAGGTACTGGCAATTCCATCAGCCGCTAGGCTCGCCACTTTCCCCTACGTGACGCACCGCGGGGACCCCGCCCCCGTTGGTCGAACCATTGGTCGCCCGCTGGTCGAGCTCTCTCCCTTGGTCGAGCCCTCTCCGTTGGTCGAGCCCTCTCTGTTGGTCGAGCCCACTCCGTTGGTCGACCCTGTCCCGTTGGTCGAGCCTGTCGAGACCCCTTTCGCCCGCCGCTGGCAGTCTCCGAAGGCGGGCCCCGCTGGTCGAGCCGTTGGTCGCCCCGCTGGTCGAGCCCACTCCGTTGGTCGAGCCTGTCGAGACCCCTTTCGCCCAGCGCGGACGGGGTCCGAAAGCCGGCCCGGGTCTGCGGGAGCGCGCTGATTTTGCCGAATACACCTACGCACAGAACTCCAAAAACTCCTGAGATTCCCTCGACTCTACACCCCGGTTTTGGTATACTAAGACCATGAGCCAGAGCGGCGATTCCCCCCAGCCGGGCCTCGTCGATGCGTTCTTCTCGGCGTTTGAAACATGGCCGCGATCAGCTGCAGAACTACTGGATTTCGCGGCCTTTCAAGCCCAATGCTCGGCCGACTGGCGTGAGGCGAACGCTGCCGACCCCGCCGACCCCCCACGCGGAGATTTTTACCCCTCCGACGACGAGTTCACGGCTGATCCGTTCGGTGCTGATGCCTTCGCTGACCAGGAGTTCGCTGCTGATCCCGCTGGTGATCCGGCCGCTGCTGATCCGGCGGCTGGTGATCCGTTCGACGGTCTGAATCCGTTCCAGCGGCGGCAGGCGCAGTTCGTCGATCGCGTCCTCTACTTCGAGAGGGTCATTGCGTGGGCTCAGGCGAGCAAGGCTGAGGTCCTGGCTGAGGCCTGGCAGTACACCTCCAGCACCGCCGAGACCGGGCGGCCCCTGCCACGTCCCGGCCATGAACACGACTGGGAAGCCACGTTCGCCGCGCAGCAGGGATTGATCGCGGAGATGGCGTGCGCGCTCCGCATCCCCGCCGGCACCGCCGCCGGCCTGCTCCAGGAGAGCCGGGCCCTGGTCGACGACCGCCCCGACACGCTCGAG
>Ga0307487_1000593_pt1 | contig 27826 bp, 25 predicted proteins | sample CBIW12metaG_FD_203665 | JGI IMG/M metagenome (GOLD analysis project Ga0307487, IMG submission 203665) | Sea-ice brine microbial communities from Beaufort Sea near Barrow, Alaska, United States - CBIW 1.2 | ecosystem: Environmental > Aquatic > Marine > Coastal | place: USA: Alaska | collected... | reverse complement strand
TAACTTTTCTGTTTTCGCCTAAAAAGTCGGAGATCATTTCCTCAATAAAAGGATAGCCATCTTCCAGTACCAATATTTTATCACAGGTATCAAATAAATATTTTATAGCTTTTTTAGGCAATGGATAGTGTGAAATCTTTAGAATAGGATAAGGACAATCTGTCTCTTCAAAATTTTCCTTCAAATAATTAAAAGTGATCCCCGAGGCGATAATTCCAATGGAGGCATCGCTTCCCTTGATCAACTCATTAAACCCGCTTTTTTCCGAAATTTCAAGCAAGTCAGATTGGAGATCGACAAGATGCTTGTACCTGCTTCGGGCATGCATAGGAATCAACTGAAATTGCGTCGGGTTTTCCGGCAGGTGAATGCTATTTTGTTTTGTGCTCCCACCGGTTGAAATCCCAGCTCTTGAATGTGACAAACGGGTCACCATTCTTAAAAGCACCGGTAAGCTTAATTTTTCCGACAGATCAAACGCATATTTGGTTATTTCGTAAGTTTCCTGCTGGTTTGAAGGTTCCAATATTGGGACCATGGCAAATTTTCCATAATAACGGGAATCCTGTTCGTTCTGTGAGGAATGCATGGATGGATCATCGGCTACAACTACAACAAAACCACCATTAATGCCTGAAACCGACATGTTCATAAAAACATCGGCAGCAACGTTCAGGCCAACATGTTTCATAACCGTCATCACCCTTTTGCCCGCGTAGGACATCCCAAGAGCCGCTTCCATAGCGGTTTTTTCGTTCACGGACCATTTTGAATGAATACTCTGTTCTATTGCTGTTTTTGAGCGCTGAATATATTCTACAATTTCTGTTGATGGAGTTCCGGGATAGCCATAAACACCGGAGATTCCTGCATCAATGGCTCCTTGTGCTAATGCTTCGTTACCTAAAAGAAGTTTTTTCATTAAATTCTGGTTTAGAGACAAGTATTAATATTGGTCGTGAATTTAAAAAAAAACTTCATTATTTTATATGATGAAAATCAGGAACCGGGGTTATAAATTATTAAATAACAGAATATTTCATTTTTTATAACGAAATAATAAGAATGTAGCACATGAAATTAAGCAATTCATAAAATTTGGAACTATTCCAAATAAGGAATTTCAATTAATTCAGAAGAAAAACAACCAGTTAAAAACCGACATTTAATAGTATTATTTACTGAGAATTCAGATTAACAAGTCACCATTCCCTCCTGATTAAAATCATTTTATTTAAAAGCTTTATGTACCTGCCGTGCGTTCCAAATGTTAGGCAATACCAGTATAAAGCAGCAAGCTGCCAAGTGATAAAAGCACCTGTGTTTTGCGTAATTTAAAAAAAACTGAATTTAAAAACATCTGCCATATAAGAATTATTGTCGGCCGGTTATATGATGCCATCCCAAACTGCTTGTCCAAGGTTTAATGAATTAATTCTAAAAATCCAACAATATATGACTAGAGTCAGGTTTTTTAAAGAAAGCAAATTATAATTTGCATTGTCTAAAAGTTAATATAAAAACGTTTATATATGAACATTTCGCACATAGAACACTTAGGAATCGCGGTAGATAATTTAGAAGATTCCATTAAATATTATGAAGATGTCCTGGGACTAAAATGCTATGCTATTGAAGAGGTTGTAGATCAAAAAGTTAAAACAGCCTTTTTTTTGGTAGGTACAACTAAAATCGAATTATTGGAAAGCACCTCTCCGGAAGGTCCCATTGGGAAATTTATTGCTAAAAAAGGCCCGGGCATACATCACATCGCTTTTGCTGTTAATGATGCCACCCAATCTTTAAAATTAGCTGAACAACGAGGAGTGACTGTTATTGACAAGGAGTCCAGAAAAGGGGCAGAAGGATTGAACATTGGCTTTCTCCATCCCAAATCAACCCAAGGCGTACTCACAGAACTCTGCTCCAAATCTTAAACATCAACACAAAAAATATGAATTTATTATACAAAAAAGTAAATAGATAGAGTCATGGCAAATCAAGATAAAATTAATGAGCTCATTGAAAAAAGAGCTAAAGCGAAAATGGGAGGCGGGCAAAAACGTATCGATGCCCAACATGCCAAAGGCAAGCTCACCGCGCGCGAAAGAATAGACATTCTTTTAGATGATAATAGTTTTGAAGAGTTTGATATGTTCGTGACCCATAGGACAAAATCCTTTGGGCTAGATAAAGAGATATACTTATCTGACGGTGTGGTTACTGGTCACGGCACCATTGATGGTAGGATTGTTTACATTTTTGCCCAGGATTTCACCGTTTTTGGTGGATCACTCTCAGAAACTTATGCTTTAAAGATTTGTAAAGTTATGGATATGGCCATGAAAATTGGCGTTCCTGTGATCGGGTTGAACGATAGTGGCGGCGCCCGTATCCAAGAAGGGGTGCGTTCACTGGCGGGCTATGCAGAAATTTTTCAAAGAAATATCATGGCATCGGGCGTGATACCTCAAATTTCTTCTATTCTAGGACCTTGCGCAGGGGGTGCCGTATATTCTCCTGCACTAACCGATTTTACCATAATGACGGACCAAACAAGTTATATGTTTGTGACCGGGCCTAAAGTAGTGCAAGCTGTAACTGGCGAAAAAGTAACTACAGAGCAGTTGGGGGGTGCAAAAATCCATTCTACAAAATCTGGTGTGTCACATTTCCTGGCAGCCAATGATGAAGAAAACCTACTGCTTATCAGAAAACTACTCAGTTATCTTCCTTCGAATAATTTAGAAGAACCTCCTATTATTCCAACTAGTGACCCTATTGATAGATTAGATGAGATTCTTAACGATCTCATTCCAGAAAACCCAAATCAACCTTATGATATTTTAGATGTGATCTCAACCATTACCGATAACGGCGAGTTTACGGAAGTGCATCAGGATTATGCCCGAAATATAGTGGTTGGTTTTGCTCGTTTCAACGGCCGTCCTGTAGGTATTGTAGCAAACCAGCCCAAATATTATGCCGGTGTGTTGGACTGTGAAGCCTCAAGAAAAGCAGCCAGGTTTGTTCGTTTCTGTGATGCTTTCAACATTTCTATTGTAACTCTGGTAGATGTTCCAGGCTTTTTACCGGGCACCGGTCAGGAGTATGCGGGCATTATTCTGCACGGTGCCAAACTCCTTTTTGCGTATGGCGAGGCCACCGTTCCAAAAGTGACCATTACATTACGTAAATCATATGGTGGTGCACATGATGTGATGAGCTGTAAACAATTACGTGGTGATTTGAATTACGCATGGCCTACCGCAGAAATTGCCGTAATGGGTGCGAAAGGTGCCGTAGAGGTTTTAGAAGGTTCCAAGATCAACAAAATTGAAGACCCTGATGAAAAGCTCCATTACATCACAGAGAAAGAAAACGAATATAATGCCAAGTTTGCCAACCCGTATGTGGCTGCGAAATATGGTTTTATAGATGATGTTATTGAACCTAAGAATACACGGTTCAGAATCATTAGAGCCTTAGAGCTTCTTAGTAATAAAAAAGAAGTGAACCCACCAAAGAAACATTCAAACATCCCCTTATAATGAGACAGATACTATTATATACCGATCCCATAGACGAAGGTTACGTTATTTTAATTACCGGATTGCTCATTGTTTTTAGTGGCCTTCTGCTGCTTACCTTTTTTTTTAAATTCGGTTTACCTGCCATGCTTTATTTATACAATTTCATAAAAAAAGGGAGAAAAAAAGAAGTGACAAAAATTTCCCCAAAGTTTGATAAGGAATTGTTTACAGGAGAAGTTGCAGCAGCCATTTCGGTATCCATTCATATGTACCTTAACAAACAGCATGATCATGAAAATGCCATTTTGACCATCAAACAGGCAAGAAAATTATATTCACCATGGAGTTCAAAAATATATGGTACCCAGGGAAACAGATTGTAATGGACCAAAGCTCATAAAGTAAAACCTATAATAATGAAAAATTTTACGTTCAAAATAAACGAGAACAACTATAGTGTTAAAATAATATCGCACGAAGATAACATTATAGATATAGAGGTAAACGGGACTTCCTATTCTGTAAAAATGAAAGAGGACATCAAAACGGTTAAGACCCCAACACTAGTGCGAACTGCATCCAAAAGTAGTATAGAGCCGGCAAAAATAAGTGCCAGCTCATCTATAACCAAAATTGACGCACCTATTCCAGGGGTTATTCTATCCCTAAATGTTAAAGTAGGAGATGTTATCAAACTGAACGATCAATTACTGGTTTTAGAAGCCATGAAAATGGAAAACAGTATTGTTTCAGAAAAGTCAGGAACCATCACCGCGATCCATATTAAAGTTGGCCAGCAAGTATTGCAAGGTGAAGTGATGATAGAAATGGAATAAACATGTAAACGCCATTTTAAATAGTAATGGATTTTTTCATATTGAGATCCATCATGGTTAAAAAACAAAAAAAATGAACAAAGTATTATTAATATTTGGAGTCCTATCGTTTCTTATTTTTGCAAGACCTGTTTTAGGGCTAAACTCTCAGGATTCCAATGAAAAAGCAACAACTACGCTGTTGCAGGTGCAAGATACCGTTGATGAAAGTTTCGTTTCAGAGGCTTATCATGGTATTGTGCAATTTTATCAATTTACTGGTTTTGCAAATGCCGAAGCCGGAAACTTGATAATGATTTTAATAGGAATCATCTTCATATACTTAGGGATTAAATTTGATTACGAGCCACTTTTGTTGATTCCCATTGGAACTGGTGTTATATTGGGGAACATTCCCTTTGTAGCAGGAAACCAAACAGGTATTTACGAAACAGGTTCGGTATTGAACTACCTGTATTTTGGGGTGATAAAAGGGATTTATCCACCATTGATTTTCTTGGGAATAGGAGCCATGACCGATTTCTCATCGCTTATTGCCAACCCTAAACTTATGCTCTTAGGGGCAGCTGCCCAAATTGGTGTCTTTAGTACTTTTTTAGGAGCACTGTATCTAGGGTTTGCTTTGCCAGAAGCGGGTGCAATTGGCATAATTGGGGGTGCCGATGGGCCTACGGCCATTTTCCTATCTTCAAAATTAGCAAACGGTGTCAATATATTGGCTGATGGCACTACGGTTAAAAACCTTATTGGTCCTATTGCCATTGCTGCCTATTCTTATATGGCATTAGTTCCTGTTATTCAACCACCTATCATGAAGTTGCTCACTTCCAAAAAGGAACGGCTAATTAAGATGAAACCCCCAAGAGCTGTGTCCCAAAAGGAAAAAATGATTTTCCCTGTGGCGGCTTTATTGTTGACCACCTTTATATCGCCTAGTGCGCTACCATTGCTGGGTATGTTGTTTTTTGGAAACCTGTTAAAGGAATCTGGCAGAACTGAACGACTTGCAGATACCGCCAGGACCAAATTGATAGATATTGTAACCATTCTCTTAGGGGTCACAGTAGGTGCTTCAACACAAGCAGATATCTTTATAACTAAAGATTCCATGTTGATATTTGGACTTGGCGCCATATCCTTTGTAATAGCCACTATGGGAGGATTGCTTTTTGCAAAACTGATGAACCTGTTCCTGAAAGGAGATAACAGGATAAACCCACTTATAGGGGCCGCTGGAGTTTCCGCCGTTCCGGATAGCGCACGGGTGGTTCATGCTGAAGGGCTTAAGGCCGATCCGCACAACTATCTGTTAATGCACGCCATGGCACCAAACGTGGCGGGAGTTATCGGGTCTGCTATTGCTGCAGGTATTATATTGAGTTTTTTAGGATAATTGAAACGATCTCGTTAATACATTAAACTTTTATAATTTCATACAAATGGATTTACCAAATAAGATGACAGCGGAAGAAGCTGTAAAACTAATAAAATCCGGAAATAGGGTTTTGATCCAAGGAGGTTCTGCAACTCCCCAAACATTAATTAAAGCCATGGTAGCACGCGCGCCAGAGCTTAAAGATGTTAAAATCTGTCATTTGCATACAGAAGGAGAATGTGGATATTCTGCCCCCGAGTTAAGGGAAAGCTTCCATACAAGTGCATTTTTTATTGGAGGAAATATTAGAAAAATGGTAGGTGATACAGTAGATTACATTCCTATTTTCTTAAGTGATATTCCAAGTTTGTTCCGTGAAGGATATATGAAGTTAGATGTGGTTTTGGTAAACGTTTCGCCACCCGATAAACACGGGTTCTGCTCTTTAGGGGTTTCTGTGGATATTATAATCTCAGCAATTGAAAAAGGTAAAAAAATCATTGCTCAAATCAACCCTAAAATGCCACGTACGTTTGGGGATGCATTGGTTCATTTAAATAAATTTAGTGCTTGTGTGGAAGTTGATGAAGACTTGCATGAAATGAAATTAGTTGCACCTTCCGAAGTAGAAAAGTCCATAGGTAAAAACATTGCCGGAATTATTGATGATGGAGCTACCCTGCAAATGGGTATTGGTGGTATTCCCAATGCTGTATTGACCTATTTAACCAATCACAAAAACCTGGGGATTCATACTGAAATGTTTTCTGATGGCATTGTGGATTTGGTCTTAAGCGGCGTAGTAAACGGGGCCAACAAAAAAATGAACCCTTATAAAATAGTTTCTGGCTTTGCTATGGGCACCAGACGGTTGTATGATTTTATGGATGATAACCCAGAAATAGAAATGCTGGATATTGCATACGTTAATGATACGTCTATCATCCGCCAAAACCCGAAAGTAACTGCTATCAATTCCGCTATTGAAATTGATATTACCGGTCAGGTCTGTGCAGATTCCATTGGTACAAGAATGTTCTCAGGGGTTGGTGGCCAAATGGATTTTATACGTGGAGCTGCCCTTTCTAAAGGTGGGAAACCAATAATTGCCGTAACATCCACAACTTTAAAAGGCGTTTCTAAAATTGTTCCGACCTTAAAAGCAGGTGCAGGCGTGGTCACCACACGGGCGCATGCCAGATATGTGGTTACAGAATTTGGTGTAGCCGAATTGTTTGGGAAAAGTTTAAAAGAACGTGCAAGGTCATTACGCAATATTGCGCACCCAGATTCCAGGGAAGAACTGGATATAGCTATTTTTGAAAGATTCGGGAGTAGCGTCATGGTTTAATTTTAAGTCAACTTAAAACATAATGAGATGAGTACTAAAAACAAACCACTTTTTTCAAATTTCAATCCTATTTTAAAACAGGAATGGCTGGAAAAAGTGACTATAGATTTAAAGGGTGAGGATTTTAACCGGAAATTGGTTTGGAAAAACCTCAGCAACATTGACTTGCAGCCTTTTTACAATACCGAAGATGCCCTTCATCATTTAAACAATACAGGCGAAAACTCGCAAGCCTTGATCAATTACCGAGGCATCGCGGTTAAATCGGTAGAAAGTGCCAATAAACTGGCATTAAAGGCAATTGAAGAAGGCGCAACCGGGCTACTTTTTGATTTAAAGGAACAGGTTTCTGCAACCCAACTACTGAAAGGTGTTAATTTAGATGAAATTGCTGTTTCGTTTATTTTAAATGAGAATGAAGTTGCGTTCGCTAAAGAGTTTTTCGCTTTCGCGGAACAAAATATTAAAAACAACCTAAATCTTAAAGGGTATTTTGATTTACAGCTAATCACAGATTACTTAATAACTGCCAATTTAGATACTAACAAGTTTGAGACTAGTGAAAAACTTGTGAAATTAGCAGAAAACTACCCGAATTTTAAGGCAATAACTATATCAGGAAATTCTTATTTGAATGCTGGAGCCAATCAGGTGCAGGAAGTTGCCTATACCCTAAACTCTTTGGTGTTTCTTATAGAACAGTATGAGCATACAGATATTCCTGTTGCAACCATTTTCAATAATCTACATGTTCAATTGGTCATTGGGTCTGAGTATTTTGTTGAAATCGGGAAATTTAGGGCCTTCAACAGTCTGCTTCATGAAGTGGCAATAAAATACGGCGTTTCAAAATTCAATCATGTTTTAACAGCCAAAACATCGGTTTGGAGCAAATCGGTTACCGATGCACATACCAATTTGTTGCGCGCCACCACCGAAGCCATGTCAGCTATTTTAGGAAATGTTGATGGGGTGTTGATTGATCCCTACGATAAAGAATTTAACAAACCCTCAGATTTTTCCAATAGGATAGCGAGTAATATTTCAACCATATTAAAAGAAGAATCTTATTTTGGCAAAGTTGCCAATCCGGTTGATGGCGCCTATTATATAGAAGAAGTAAGTTCAAAAATTGCAGAAAAGGCTTTAGAGCTTTTTAAGGATATTGAAATTCAAGGGGGTTTTTATAAAGCCTTTGAAAGTGAAGTGATTCAGCAGCAAATAGCCGAAATACGTCAGCAAAAAACAAAATTGATAAGCCAAAGAAGATTGTCCATGGTTGGTGTCAATAAATATCCCAATCTTATGGAAACCATGCCCTCAAAAATATTGTCTGACGGTGTTATTGCCAATTCAAAAATATTGACACCAAGAAGAGCGTCTTTGGAAATTGAAGCGATAAGAAAGGTTACAGAACAATTGGTTGAAAAAATAAATAAACGCCCTTTAGTAGCGCTCACCAGTTTCGGAAACTTGACCATGCGCAAAGCCAGAGCAGCATTTTCTTATGATTTTATTGGAGTTAGCGGTTTTGATGTACTGCCCGAAAAAAGTTATAATAGCGCAGAGGAAGCGGCCAAAACAAGTGCCAAATTGGATGCTGATGTGGTAATACTATGTAGTTCAGATTCTGATTATGATGAAAACGCCTTAACATTCGTGAAGACGTTTAGGGCATTAAATAAAGATAAGGTGCTACTCCTGGCAGGTAATCCAGAACATTTGTTAACCGAATTGACTCAAGCCGGATTGGATGGATGCATACATTTAAAATCGGATGTGATTGTGACCATTTCAAATGTTCAGAAAAAAATCCTAAAAAAATATAAATCTTTAGAAGTATGAAATCATCATTAAAAATAGTGGTATTACTAATTATGATGGTATAGCGATTACATGCTTGTCCCGATAATCCAGGATGCCTATTGAGTAACAATAAAAACAGACACATGAAACCAGATTTTTCAGATATAACCTTAAAAACAGCAACCCCACAAAAGGCTGTTACTTCAGGTGATCAAGAAGTATGGAATACCCCAGAAGGCATTCCCGTAAAAAAACATTTTTCAAAAGAAGATATAAAAGATGCGGAACATTTAAAGTTTGCTGCCGGATTACCTCCTTTTACCAGAGGACCTTACAGCACAATGTATGTGACCAGGCCTTGGACCATCCGTCAATATGCGGGATTTTCAACCGCCGAAGAATCCAATGCCTTTTACAGAAGAAATCTAGCGGCCGGCCAAAAAGGGCTTTCGGTAGCATTTGATTTGGCAACGCACCGTGGCTACGATTCCGATCACCCACGTGTTACCGGAGATGTTGGAAAAGCAGGGGTCGCCATCGACTCAATTTTGGATATGGAAATTCTTTTCGACCAGATTCCATTGGATAAGATGTCGGTATCCATGACAATGAACGGGGCGGTGTTGCCCATAATGGCTTTTTATATAGCCGCTGCAAAAAAACAGGGCGTCGCATTGAACCAGTTGAGCGGCACAATTCAAAATGATATTTTAAAAGAATTTATGGTGAGAAACACCTATATCTATCCGCCCTTGCCTTCCATGAAGATCATTGGCGATATTTTTGAATACACCACCAAATACATGCCTAAGTTCAATTCCATTTCCATTAGTGGCTACCACATGCAAGAAGCCGGTGCTACTGCCGACATTGAGTTGGCTTACACCTTGGCAGACGGGATGGAATATATTAGAACAGGATTGGCATCGGGTTTAAAGATTGATGAATTTGCTCCCAGACTTTCCTTTTTCTGGGCTGTGGGCATGAACCATTTTATGGAAATTGCCAAAATGCGGGCGGCACGTATGCTGTGGGCAAAAATTATTAAACAATTTAATCCGAAAAACCCAAAATCCATGGCATTGCGTACGCACAGCCAAACTTCCGGTTGGAGCTTGAGTGAACAAGATCCTTTTAATAATGTCGCTAGAACATGTATTGAGGCCATGGCTGCTGGTTTGGGCGGAACGCAATCCTTGCACACCAATGCTTTGGATGAGGCCATTGCGCTGCCAACCGATTTTTCAGCCAGGATTGCACGAAATACCCAAATTTATATTCAGGAAGAAACTCAGATAACCAAAGCGGTCGATCCTTGGGCGGGTTCTTATTACGTAGAATTTCTCACTCAGGAAATTGCAAAGAAAGCGTGGACTTTAATTGAAGAGGTTGAGGAATTGGGCGGTATGGCGAAAGCTATTGAAACAGGCGTTCCGAAGATGCGGATCGAAGAGGCTTCTGCGCGCAAGCAGGCCCGGTTGGATTCCGGACAGGATATTTTAGTGGGCGTCAATAAATTCCGAACCGATGAAAAATCGACTATTGAGATTTTAGATATTGACAATACAGCGGTTAGGGATTCTCAAATTGAGCGATTAAATAAATTAAAAGCCAATAGAGATCAAGATAGCGTTGATGCCATTTTAAAAGCACTCTCAGATTGTGCCAAAACAGGTAAAGGCAACTTATTGGAATTAGCTGTGGAGGCTGCTGAAATTTTTGCCACTTTAGGTGAAATATCAGATGCGTTGGAAGTTCATTTTGGGCGTCATAAAGCAGACACTAAATTAATAAGTGGTGTGTACGGTAAAGAAGTAAAAAACGATACTACCTTTGAAAAAGCACAACAGCTGGCTGATAAATTCACAGAAATTGAAGGGCGTCGCCCACGTGTGATGATTGCTAAAATGGGACAGGATGGCCATGATAGGGGTGCCAAAGTGGTGGCATCCAGTTTTGCCGATCTAGGTTTTGATGTGGATATGGGCCCTTTGTTCCAAACTCCCGGGGAAGTAGCAAAACAAGCCATTGAAAACGATGTGCATTTTGTGGGCGCCTCTAGTTTGGCGGCAGGACATAAAACGCTGATTCCCCAATTAATTAATGAACTTGAAAAATTAGGACGACCAGATATTATGGTTTTTGCGGGCGGCGTAATTCCGGAGCAGGATTACAACTTTTTATTAGAGCGCAAAGTAGTTGCCATTTTTGGCCCGGGAACGGTCATTTCTAAAGCTGCTATTTCCATTATGGAAAAATATTTAGAACAGAATTAACAACAAAAAGTGTTCTACCTTTAAACCCGCACGATGTTTAAACACATAGTGCGGGTTTTATTATTTTTCAATTTTTTTCCACGAGGTCTTGGCGGTAGCGCAAACCATATTGCTTCCCTTTATTTTTATGGTGTGCAGAAAAGAACCCTCCTCTGTATCTGGATGGGTCAAAGACAAGATGATGTCGCCAAATTGGGCCTCAGCAATAAAACGCCCATCTATTGATTTCAAATAATAATTCTCCACAATATCTGCTGGAATCGATTCTATCACCCATTGTAGATACCGTATATTGTTGACATGCCTATTCATGTCTGTATCAAAGCGGTTTACCTTAAATTCTTTTATTTGGCTTGCTGAATTAATGGGAGCTATTTTTTTCCTAATATCTTTATGAATAGATTGTTCGCTATTACAGGACCATTTTTCCTTGATGTCCTCAAAAATCGGAATCGGTTTCCTTTTTTCAATGTCGAAGAACACCCATAATCCTTTAGCCCGACCTATAATATTATTTTCTTCATCAAAAATAATATTTTCCCTAAATCCTTTAATCAAAGAATAATTTGAAAGCCAGGTTCTAATCGTGATTTTTTCTTTATAACCAGGATAACGTATCATTTCTAAAATGCCAGAGAGCAATACCCACCCAATATTTTTATTAAAAAGGTCGTATAAACTGTGGTTTATGGAATAACAATGATCTGCGGCGGTTTCTTCCAATAAGGCTAAAATGGTAATAGGCGAAGCCAATCCTAATTTATTCATTTCGAAATACCTCAGTTCAAATTGTTTGTCAAAATAATCCTTAAAATCCATCATTATAATATATCAATAAGTCTTGAAGTTATTTTACCTTAAAAGATTCCTTAAACATTTTCATTATTTTTTGTGCGGCTTTAACGGGTGAAATTTCAGCGGAAATAACATCTTTTTCCAGATCTGAAAGTTGGTTTTTGATATTTTTAGAACCGAAAAATAATTGCTTTAATGATTCATTAATATTATTGTACATCCACTGAATGTTTTGCTGATTTCTATTTTTCTCAAAATAGCCGTTTTCAGATACCAGTTTTTTGTACTTTATTATTTCATCCCAAACCGTGCTAATACCTGTATTTTTAGTAGATGATGCTTTGGTGACCACAGGTGTCCAGCCAGAGTCCGATTGTGGAAAAATATGCAGCGCATTTTGGTATTGCAGACGTGCCAGTTCACTGTTACGAATGTTATCGCCATCGGCTTTATTGATCACCACCATATCTGCCATTTCCATGATACCTTTTTTAATGCCTTGTAATTCGTCACCTGCGCCAGAAAGCATTAATAGCAAAAAGAAATCGGTCATACCATGTACAGCCGTTTCAGACTGCCCAACACCCACGGTTTCAATTAAGACAACGTTATATCCAGCTGCTTCACAAAGCAAAATGGTTTCGCCTGTTTTATTGGCAACCCCACCAAGGGTATCGCCAGATGCCGAGGGCCTTATATAAGCATTTTCTATATTGCTCAGTTCCTCCATTCGGGTCTTGTCACCCAGAATACTGCCTTTGGACCTTTGGCTACTAGGGTCTATGGACAAAATTGCAACTTTATGGCCTTGGGCAATGAGATGCTTTCCAAAGGCTTCAATAAAGGTGCTCTTCCCAACCCCTGGCACTCCGGTAATACCTATCCGGATAGAATTTCCCGAGGAGGGCAATATGGCTTGAATAATCTCTTTTGCCAATACTTTATCGCTTTCCAGATTGCTTTCTATAATCGTGATGGCCCTGGAAAGAATTACCCGGCTCCCACTTAAAATACCATCGATATAAGCTTGTGCGGATAACCGGTTTTTTGGTTTGTAGTGCGTCATTTTTAACTTGAAAATTATTGCTATAAAGTTACTGATAATGTTAAAAAACGCGGTGTGATTTGAAGCGTTATTTGAGCAAATCACAATTTAAAATTTACATTTTATATTATTGTTTACTAAAATGAATGAAACTAATCAGTTTGATTATTTAGACTACTAATTTAGCGATAAGTGACAGGGCGTCCAAGACATTCAGGTTAATTAGTTACAATTTAATCGTGACAAATATCATTTTATTTTTCCTGAAATATTTATATTTTTATTTAATATGAAAGAGTTTTATAATGAATATTATTAGGGAGTGCACTTTATATGGTGGATTATTTGGATAGTAATAGTCCTTGGAATTTTTCTTTGGCCCCGTAAAAGAACCAAAAACGAAAATTCTTTAAAAATCCTAAAAAAGCAATTTACCAAAGGGGAAATCACCAAAGATGAGTTTGAAGCCATGAAACAAACCATTGTTATAAATGATAAAAAGTAACCAATTAAATACAAACAACCAAAAACCGATATTATGAAAAAAATTATCTTTCTTTTAGGAATTACAATGCTGATGTTGACTTCATGCAATCATCCAAAAACTACCGCCCAGGTGCTTGAAGATGAAATCCAACGTAATGAGATTATGCATACAATTGCTAACGACAAGGAAATGATGACGGAAATGAGCGACATTATGATGAATAGCGAAAACGCTAAAATGATGATGATGAAAAACCAGGATATGATGTCAACGATGATGGGCAACCGGGGGATGATGCAAAATAATCCCGGAATGATGCAAGGAATGATGGGAAACATGATGCAAATGGCACAGACAGATTCTGTTATGAGAAAAAACATGACCGGCATGATGGCCAGTCACAGGGCAATGATGCAAAGTATGATGCAAACCATGCAGGAAAAGGGAATTATGAGCCCGGAATGCATGAAAGCAAATATGCAGAACCTGGACAAAATGAAGATGGATAAAAAAGGAATGATGGATAAAAACAAAAAGGAATAAAAATTTATAACACTCGGGAAATGCCCAAATATTTATTTTATCTGCGTAAATATTTGGGCGTTTTACACCAATTATTGTTTGAATTTACTGTAAGTTAAAATGATGATTTTTTTCTTTATATGAATTAGAAAATTAAAGCATAGCCTTAGCTACGGTTTCTTTTTATAATGAAATAGAAAGGAAAAAAGGGTGTTTTATTGCAGTAAATTCGAATAGTAAATGGTATTAGTCCTTTTTGGTTGCAATTGTTTTCAATAATTGAGTTTACTATTGTTTTAGTTGCTTCTGAAATATTCTAAAACAAACCATCAAAATTGATACATTTTGGAAGATTCAGTAAACCGGCTTCGTTTTAAACGATTAGGAATTCATACCCAACACGAGCATTTTGCTTATATGCGGGAAGATTGTGAGGTATGTATTTCTGAAGGTTTCGAAGCGCTCACCCGTATCCGGATCACCAATGGCAGAAAATCGATTGTTGCCAGCCTGAACGTTATTCGTACCGACATATTAGCACTGGAAGAGATCAGTTTGTCCGAGAGCGCAATTCATGCTTTAGGAATTAAGGAAGGAAAATATGTCACCATCTCTCACCTGAATCCCATAAATTCCTTGAGCCATGTGCGGTCAAAAATATATGGTAATGATCTTTCGGCAATTAAACTGAAAGAGATTATTGAGGATATTGTTTCAGAGAATTATTCCAATGTCCATCTTTCGGCTTTTATAACCGCTTGTGCCGGAAACCGAATGACAAGTGATGAAATCACATTCCTTACCCAAGCCATGATCTCATCCGGACAACACATCAGTTGGAAAAATAAATTAGTTGTAGATAAACATTGTATAGGAGGAATACCGGGAAACAGAACCACACCTATCATAGTATCCATAGTCGCGGCCTTTGGATTGACCATGCCAAAAACTTCATCCCGGGCCATTACATCCCCTGCCGGAACAGCGGATACCATGGAAGTGATGACAATTGTTAACCTTACAATGGCACAAATTAAAAAAGTGGTTGAAAAAGAAGGAGGTTGCATTGCCTGGGGAAGTACTGCTAAATTGAGTCCGGCAGATGATATCCTGATCCGGGTTGAAAAATCTTTGGATCTGGACAGCGAAGGCCAACTGATAGCATCTGTTCTCTCTAAAAAAGCGGCGGCAGGATCCAGCCATGTAGTAATAGATATGCCTATTGGAGATACTGCCAAGATCAGGAGTATTGAGGCTGCAAATCAACTTAAAGTTGAAATGGAAAAGGTGGCACATGCCATAGGAATTAAATTGAAAATTGTTATTACAGATGGAACCCAGCCTGTAGGAAGGGGAATTGGCCCTGCTTTAGAGGCCAGGGACATACTTTCGGTATTGAGAAATGAAGCCGACGCCCCTGTAGATTTGAAGGAAAGGGCTATCCTACTGGCAGGGGAATTATTGGAACTCTCCGGTAAAGTTGAATTGGGCGATGGAAATGAAAAGGCCAGGAAAATGCTCGAATCCGGTGAGGCTTATGAGAAGTTCCTGGCCATTTGTAATGCGCAGGGAAGGTTTACGGAGCCAAAACTTGCCTTGTATAAACATGAAATAAAGGCAAATCATGCAGGAACCGTGATAAAGGTAGATAACAGAAGGCTTTCCAAAATAGCGAAACTTGCGGGAGCACCAAGCGATAAGGAAGCCGGCATTGATTTTATGGCCCCAATAGGCATTGAGGTGGAAAAAGGACAAACCTTATATATAATCTATGCAGAATCCAGTGGCGAACTGGATTATGCCATGAAGTATTACAATTCCCAAACTGATATATTAACCATTGAATAAATGAAAAAACAGGGAATCATACTTTTTGCCCTTCCCGGCAATGAAGATTTTACAGAAAAACTGGCTTTGCATTTGAATGTTGAAAAAGGAGTCTCTGATATTCGTCAATTCCCCGATGGGGAAACTTATGTTCAAATTAAATCTGATGTTAAAAATAAACGGGTAATATTGGTTTGTACATTACATCAGCCCGATAATAAACTATTACCTCTTTATTTCCTTTCCAAAACGGCCAAAGATCTGGGTGCGGCAAGTATTTGTCTTGTTGCGCCTTATTTGGCTTATATGAGACAGGATAAGCGGTTTAATCCCGGAGAAGGCATAACATCAAAATACTTTGGGGAACTGGTCCCTGTATTTGCAGAAAGCCTGATAACCGTTGACCCTCATTTGCACCGAAAAAAATCGTTAAATGAGGTGTACAATATCCCCAATAAGGTAATTCATTCTGCAAAACTTATTTCAGAATGGATAAAGATCAATATAAAAAACCCTGTTTTTATAGGACCGGACAGCGAAAGCAAACAATGGGTTTCTAAAGTCGCAAAGGAAGCCGGGGCTCCTTTTATTGTGTTGGAAAAAACAAGACTTGGAGCCAAGAAGGTGCTGATATCCCTGCCAAAGGTAGATGCCTACAAAAATCACACTCCTGTATTAATTGATGACATTATTTCTACTGCCGGAACAATGATAGAAACAACGGCACGCCTTAAAAAAGCAGGGATGAGCGCTCCCGTTTGCATTGGAATTCACGCAGTATTTGCCGGAAATGCCTATCAGGATCTTCTGAATGCCGGGGTGGCAGACATCATTACCTGCAACACGATTCCCCATAAAAGCAACCGGATAGATATAAGTAAAGATATTGCTGAAGCGATTGGTATGGGAATCCAATAGGAATAGCAATCAAAAAAAACCATCTTCTCAGATGGTTTTTTTTGATTGCTATAAATTATATCTTACTGTGATTAGACCAGGATTTTTAAATTACTTTTTCCTTTTTAAGGAATACAAATCCTTTCTTCTGTCTTTCATATTACGCACACTTCCATAGTTGTGCAATTCCTTGAGCAAATCCAAATCTACATCCACCAGCAATGTACTTTCAGTATTTGGAGTAGCTTCAGCCTTAATTCCATTTACCGGAAAAGCAAAATCTGAAGGTGTAAACACCGCACTTTGGGCATATTGTATATCCATATTATTCACCTTCGGCAAATTTCCTACAGAACCTGCAATTGCTACATAACACTCATTTTCTACCGCTCGGGACTGGGCGCATATCTTCACCCTGGAATACCCGTTTTGAGTATCGGTCATAAACGGCACAAACAGAATATTCATTCCTTCCTCGGCCAAAAGCCTGGATACTTCGGGGAATTCGATATCATAGCAAATCAAAACCCCTATTTTACCGCAATCGGTATCAAAAGTTTGTAATTTGGAACCGCCTTTCATTCCCCAGGCAGATTCTTCAGCGGGAGTAATGTGCAATTTTTCATAATGCTCAACACTTCCGTCCCTGCGGCATAAAAAGCCAACATTATGCATATGGTCTCCTGTCGCCCGAGGCATACTTCCTGTTATGATGTTGATGTTATAAGTAATAGCAAAATTCCTGAAGGTTTCAAGCAACCTGTCTGTGTAAGATGACAGGCCGCGAATGGCTTCTGCCTCATTTAAATCATTGAATTGTGCCATAAGGGGGGCATTGAACAATTCCGGGAACATAATAAAATCACTTTGATAATCGCTTACCGCATCTACAAAAAATTCAATTTGCTCAACCAGGGCGTCATAATCCTTAAACAATCGCATTTGCCACTGCACCAGCCCCAAACGGACAACTGTTTTTTGTGTGTTTATTAATTTTTCATGTTTGGTGTAATAAATATTGTTCCATTCCATTAGAACCGCAAATTCCATACTTTCATGGTCTCCCGGCAAATAGCCCTTGATTACTTTTTTGACGTGAAAATCATTGGAAAGCTGAAATGAAAGTACAGGATCATGAATCTCCTTGAGTTTTACTTTTTCAATATATTTTTTTGTGGTGAGTTCTGAGGCATATTCAACGTAATTAGGGATTCGGCCACCAAAAACGATTGCTTTCAGGTTTAGTTGTTCACAGAGTTCTTTTCTGGCTTCATAAAGCCTGCGACCCAGGCGCATCCCTCGATATTCAGGAAGTATAAATACGTCTATGCCATATAAAACATCACCTTCCTTGGTATGGTTAGCAAAATTTTCGCCTCCAATAATATCAATGTATTTATGGTCCTCATCAACTTTATCGTAATCCACAATAATTGATAAGGCACATCCCGCAATTTTGCCGTCTATAACAATACAAAACTGGCCATCGGGAAATTTGTTAACCAGGGTTTTAATATCCGCTTTGCTCCAATAAGCATTGGCCAGGCCGCTGTAAATTTCGATCATGGAAATTTTTAGTTCCACATAATCTTTTGCCCGCAGGTTGCGAAGTTCTATTTTTGCTGAATCGATCAATTTTTTATTTCTTTATTATTGGCGAAGGTAATCAGGAATTCACATATTTTAAAAGTTAAACCTGCAAATTAAGAGAGTTTTATTATTTCCCCAAATCAGTTTGCCAATTATCAACGGTTTCAGGTTGTATGCAGGAGCTATTATTCGTTAATTCGAAATTTTGAATTTTGAATCCTTAAATTTTGAATTCTAAACCTCGCACATCTCATTTTTAATTGCAAATATTACCATCCCAACCCTGCTTTTCACCTGCAGCTTATAGAATAAATTTTCCCGGTATCCATCTATTGTCTTTGGGCTTAAATTCATTTTATCGGCCACTTCTTTATACGTCATCTCGGAACAGGCATATTGAAGAAATTCCATTTCCCGCTTTGTAAGGGGATTAAATTCTATTTCATCGATATTATTGTTATTATTTAAAGCATCTGAAACTTCAGAATTAAAATAATAGCCACTTTCTACAACCGCGTTAAGCGCTTTCAAAAATTCCTTTGGTTCAATATCCTTTAACAAATATCCGCGGCAACCTAAACGAATCATTTTAAGAATAAAATTCTCATCATCCTCCATGGTTAAAGCCAGGGCTTTTTGCTCCGGCAGATGCTTTCTCAACCAGGTCATAGCTTCAATTCCGTTTAAAACAGGCATTCTAATATCCAGCAGAATAATATCGGGTTTTACGTTATTGGCTTGTAAATAATCTATTAGTTCCTGCCCGTTCTTAAGAATTTCCAAAACTGTAAACCCTTCAAATGAATTGACCAGGCCTAACAGGGATTTTGCAAATAATACGTGATCGTCAACTATAATGATCGTTTTACTCATTTAAAAGGGTTTTGGTTGGATAAGATAAAGACAAAGAAGTTCCGTTTCCTTCTGAAGAATTTAAAATATAGTCGGTTTTTATGAGTTCGGCTCTACTTTTCATATTAAACATGCCCGAACTTTTTTCCACTTCTTCCAGATCAAAACCTTTTCCATTATCTGAAGTGTTGATAAAAAGTTTATTTTCAGAATACCGGAATTCCACATCCAGTTTAGACGCTTTGGAATGCTTTATAACGTTAGAGAAAAACTCCTGTAAGATCCTGAAAAGAATAATTGCGTCTTTTTGCGGGATTTCAAAAGGCTCTTCAATTGATACAAAGGAGGTTTGAATGATATTTAAACGTTCAAATCTTGAGAGTTCTCCCTTGACAGAAACTTCTAAACCTGCATATTCCACCACCTCGTTATTCAAAGATCTGGAAAGCGCTCTCACCTCACGTAAGGAACCGGAAACAACTTCTTTTATATCCTTGACATTAGATTGAAAAGATTCATCTATAGCGTCTGAAAGTATGTTTAGCTGCATATTTGCTACAGAAAGTAGCTGGCCAATATTATCGTGCAGTTCCCAACTGACATTTTTTAAAGTCTGCTCCTGAATTTCAAGCTTAGATTGCACCAATTCGCGTTCGTACCTTTTTTCGGCCTCAAACTTATCATAAAGCAGTTTGTTTTTTCTCTTCTGAAATGTGATAAAGAATATAATGGCAAAACTTACCAAAAACAAAATGACTACTATAAAATAAACAATTAGTAAGAGTTCCTCTTTAGAGAGCATATAATACAAATAAACTTTAGCAAGTTTACATTAATTTTTTGGGTCTAAAGGCAGTTCCTCCATCTTCCTCATTCGCGAATCTCCAAATTTTACTGAAGTTAGCTTGATATACGTAAAAAACATTCAATTTCCATTCTTCAAAATTCATTACTCGAAAAATCACCTTAGGTACGAGAATTTATTTTTGATTTTTGTTAACAAAAACACCTTTGGAGCGCAAATTAAAAAACCTATCGCAAAACTGGAGTACATAAAAATATTCGCATATCTAAGATAATCTATATGAAAATTAACAAATTCCGGATTTGTCATGGTGAGATATCGATTGTAAATAAAAATTGGAGTAATGCTTAAATGCCACACCATTGCTCCTATGGAGATGTAAAAAGGTAAATTTTTATAAAAATATAAAATTTTGTCACTTAGGAGCATTTCATAATAAAAACTCCCAATACAAAACAGGAGTATAAGACTGCCCGAGATTGTTGTGTAGGAGGAAAAAGCTTTAAAAAAAATGTCTGAATAAATATAATTTGCAATAGCGCTTAGTATAAAAAATAACGTCACTCCATACAGGAACTTCTTCAACCTAAAAGAGGTGATCTGGCTTATAAAAACATTAAAAAATGCTGTGAGAAAAATAATTTTTGCTGAGTTGAAAAGCCAATAATTACTGGCAAAAATCGAGTTCTTTAAGCCAGGAAAGGTCTTATACCCATCAAAATAATTCCATGCGGCGTACATTCCAATTATTTCAATAAGTAAAATAAACCAGAGGTTATAAACGAATAATTTTAATCCTATATCCTGAGTCTTTGTTTTAATAAGATAATAGGTTCCCCCCAAAGCGGCCAGCAATTCAAATATATTGGCAATAAATAACCTTTTCTCTATAAAATATTCCCACATGGTTGCTTGGTTTAGTAAGTGACAGGAGGCATACCCGCGGAAGATTCATTTAAGGGATCAATGTCATAATTATTGTCGGCACTAGCAGAAGTTCCATCTTCACTTTCAAGAGGAGTTGATCTCCCTTTTGTAGGTGCAAGAAAAATAGTGGCATAACTTTTCTTGGTTGAAGATTTTGGGTATGCCCCAAAATAGATGCGAATTCCCGGATCTTTGACCCCTTGCTCCGCTGATTGTTTCTTGACGTAATTCAAATATTCCTGAAGCTCCTCTACACTATACCAGAATTCGCGAGTATCCCGATATTCTAGTGCAAGACCGATATCCAATGCTCTGGATAATTCCCATTTCTTTTGAAGTGCTTTTGCCCCTTCAACACTTAGACATTTTTTTGGTTTTTCCATATTCTATACTTTGTCTTAAATTATTACTACCTCCTATCGTTCTTAAGGTTATGTTAAGATAAATGTATATAAATTATGGCACAAAAGATCTTTCCCCACAAAATAAAGGGGATTTTTCCCCTTGTGACGATTTTAACTAACTCATATATTTGTGTTGTTATTTAGTTGGCCTTAATATTATAAGTTAAAAGTGTCGTTAATGTGTGAGGTATTTCCAGGTAGGGCTGTTAAGATTTCTTATACACAACAACGACACTTTTTTGTTTAAATAAAACCCAACCTTTAGTTAAAATTGAGAACTATCCCAAAAAAGCGAAACTTACGCACTCTCCAATAATTTTTTGTGCAATCTTGTTCATTCCTGTTTCACTTAATTGCATCACCCTGGGATACCCCCCGGTAGTTTGACAATCCCGCATTAATACAATCAATTTTCCTGAAGGAGTGAGTTGAACGGTTCCCGGCAATACCGGTCCGGTAATAATAGGTTTGAGCGTATTCTCCATGATTTCCTGTAACTGAATCGCCATTCTGTTGTTATTTTTATCGATGGAAAAATTGCGGGATCTCAATATTTCCTGCTCACTTTCAGAAAGCAAATAAAATTCAGGGCCTGGAAAAACGTCGATTTCAGATGTCACAAGATATTCTGAAGTGAATTTTATAGAAGCGTTCGTTTGGATTTTAGATTCATTTGTCGATTCATAAGGGAGTTTGATCGACTTATTTAATTTAAAATTATCAGTAACACCTTCAAACCAACTTCGGCTTTTCAGAACTTTTCCAATTTTGAAGCCTCCTGAAATTGCCAAATATGCCCTGCAGCCCAATTCTCGTTTTCCGAAACTTAATTCATCACCAGCCTCAATTTTGTAAACCCTATTATTCTCTATCGGTAAATTATTGATTTTTGGAGAAAGCAAAGCTCCACAAATCGAGATTTTAACAGGATCAGAAAATCTTAATTTTGGTCCCATTTGAGTAATTTCAAGTAGCGCTGAATTGGGCGGATTTCGCAAAATAAGGTTGGCCATTTTGGCTGCATAAAAATCCATAACGCCACTTATTGGAATGCCATATTTCAGAAATCCCTTCCTGCCAGAATCCTGAATAGTGGAAAACAATCCCGGTTGTAAAACCTCAATTTCCGCCTTCATAATCTCCCTTTTTAAATTGAAATTTTCCTTCTTTAATTTCTTCTGAAATCTTCAGAAATTCACTTTTTGAAACCTGATAAAATTTCACTTTATCACCTGCTGAAATCTCACACGGAGGAAGCCTGTTTTTATCAAAAAGAGGTACCGGGGAATTACCTATTATCTGCCATCCTCCCGGACTGGTTTTTGGGTAAATTCCTGTCTGATTTTCACCTATCCCAACAGCCCCTTTTTGGACCTCCATTCTGGGTTGAACTTTTCTTGAGATCTGAAGCTTTTTATCGAGACCTCCCAGGTATAGGAATCCGGGTAAAAAACCTATAAAATAAACTGTGTATATCGGCTGGGTATGCAACCGGATAATTTGATCCAGGGACAAGTTCTTTTCCCGGGATATCAGCTTCAAATCCAAACCGAATTCTGGATCATAGCACACAGGAATATTATAAAGTTGCACAATGGTTTTTTTTGTTATCTTAGTTCCCTGTAACAGGCCTTTTAAGGTCAAAACCTCATCATAGACATTCTCTATCGTGTAAACGTAATAGACTAATAACGAGTTGTATGTGTTAATTACCTCAACTTTTACTTTAAAATAGTGATCTTCAATCTTATTTTGGTAAAATAAGACCTTCTCCAATGTATCTTCACTAATCTCAGGCTCAAATTCAATCAGGATCGCACGCTCCCCCATCGCTCTTATCCGGGGAAATTCACTGTTCATGAATGCAGGATTTGAATATTATTTTTTTTGAATTTTTGCTGAAGATATTTCAGGATTTCAACCGAATCGGGAGTGTCACTGTGCAAACAAAAAGTTGTGGCATAGCAGTCTAAATTTATCCCCTTTTCGCTGATGATTTTCTTGTTGGAATACATTGATAAAAGGTGCTGAAAAACAAGCTCTTTTTGAGTGATCAAAGCATTGGGTTTTGAACGCGAAACCAGGCTGTAATTTTCGTTGTAATTCCTATCGGCAAAGGCTTCAAAAATTACTTTTATTTTACCTTCAGCAAGTCTGGAAATCACCGAATTCTGAGGTGAATAAATCGAAAAATTCTCTTCGAATTCCATTATAGAATCGATCACGATTCCAGCGATATTTTCATCTTTTGCAGCATCATTATACAGGGCCCCATGAGGTTTAATATGGGTGAGTTTTCCACCTTCTGCTTCAGCGATTTGTTTCAAACATAAAATTTGCGCTACTATGGAAAGCTTCAATTCTTCAGCAGGAATTTCCATTGATATTCTGCCAAAATTTTCTTTATCCGGATACGATGGATGAGCCCCTATTTCAACCTTATTTTCCAGAGCGAGCATCACAGTTTGACGCATGCTTTCCAGCGTTCCGGCATGTCCTCCGCAAGCGATATTGCAGGCGGAAATTAGCGGCATTAATTCCTGATCATAGTGCCCACCTTCACCTAAATCACAATTGATATGTATATAATTCATATTTTAACGAATCTGTTCTTTAAGGTTTGGGTGCTTAATATATCTAAAGTTAAGAGGCCAGAGCAAAGAATATTGAAAATGAACGCCTGCCAGGGTATAAACCTAACTATTACCGGACCTATAAAAGCTGCTTAAATCATTACTCCCGGAACTACATTTTTTAACCAGGTTTTTACTTTTTGGCTTTGGATTCCTGCAGGGCATATATTGCAAAACTTCCCAGCCAATGTCCACCTTCATAGTTGTCACCCACCAAATTCGGGAAGGAATAATTAACATGTTTGTTCGCCAGGCGTGTTAAATGAGAAAAATTCTCCGGATATTGATTTGCAAGACCATAAAACACCCAGGCACGGCTAAAATTAAGACCGTCCAAATGCACCAATTTTCCATCGGACCTATCTGAAACTTTACCGGGCTCCAAAGCGAAATCAGGGTTTTTAAGTTGTGGCATAAAATTATCTATCCATAATGAAAAAGCCGCTTTCGATAATACCTTTCTCATTACATCCACCTCTTCCAGGCAAGGGGAAAGGAAATCGAATCCGCTGGGCTCCCAGGTTATGGGACAATTTTTATCCTTGAGATAAAAATCATTTGCACGTTTTTCAATCAAGGTCCGGAATCCCTCATTTTTTGTTGCCACTGCATAATCATGCGCAAAACTTAAAGCAAAGGCCGTATTGGAATGTTCCCCAACCCTAACCGGATAATTTAATTTGGGCAAAAATTCGGTATATCGCGTTACTATCAAGTCCGTTAGGGGCTTTAAATTAACCGATAATTCTATCCCTAAATCTGAATCCCAGGTATTCAATTCTTCAGACAGCTTTAAAAGCCAGGCCCATCCATAAGTTCGTTCGTAATCTTCGCTGTGCTCGGTTTTAAAATAGGCGACTTCTGCAGCAATATTTTCCTTTGAAAGGGAGGTTTCAAGTTTTTCTTTTATTTCCCGTGCATTATCTATTTTGGGGAATTTTTTCAATAACCTCACCAATGTCCAATGCCCATGTACAGAGGAATGCCAATCAAAACAACCATAAAAAGCAGGATGAAGTTCCTGAGGAGCTTTCAGGTCTTTTTCTCCGCCAAGGGTTTGCCCCAACTTATTAGGATATTGGGTTGCGAGGCAAGCTAATGGCAGTTTTACCAGTTTGTTAGCTTCTTCTAAATTCATTTCAATTACATCTTCATCCATAAGAGCATCTATGGAAATAGCCTTGCTGGTATCAGCATCACTTTTCAAATTTAGATCAGTTTTTTTGCGGTCTTCACCTTTACAACCAATCAATAACAGTATCAAAAGTGCTAAAAAGTTCGTTTTCATTTTAATGTGATGTAAAAATTGATTTTAATTTGTCAAATGTATTAAAATCTTTAGCAAGGAATCGAAATCTTAGAAATATTTATCCTAACCAGCCCTCACGGTCCAGGCTGCGGTATTGAATAGCTTCACTGATATGAGCACCCTTGATTTGTTCACACGCTTCAAGATCGGCTATTGTTCGGGATACTTTCAAAATCCTGTCATAGGCCCGGGCAGAAAGATTCAGGCGTTCCATCGCTGTTTTTAATAATTGTTTTGAGGCATCATCTAGTTGGCAGAATTCCTTGATCTGTTTTACATTCATCTGTGCATTGTAGTGCACTTTTTCATTTCCATTGAACCTGATGGTTTGCAATTGTCTTGCAGATGTCACCCTTTTTCTTATCTCAACGCTGCTTTCTCCATTGCGCTCTTCGCTCAATTTTTCAAAGGGAACCGGGGTAACTTCAATATGTATATCGATTCTATCCAATAATGGACCGCTGATTTTCCCTAAATAGCGTTGCATTTCTAGAGGAGAAGAAGTTCTTGGTGCTCCGGGATCGTTAAAAAACCCGCTTGGACTTGGATTCATGCTTGCCACAAGCATAAAACTTGAGGGATAAGTGACTGTGAATTTTGCCCGGGAAATGGTTACCTCCCTATCTTCAAGAGGCTGGCGCAACACTTCCAGTACCCCGCGTTTAAATTCGGGCAATTCATCTAAAAACAAAACCCCATTATGGGATAGTGAAATTTCTCCCGGCTGCGGATAAGCACCGCCACCTACAAGGGCAACATCCCTTAAAGTGCTAGATGTAACCCTAACCATATATTTTGCTATCAAATTTGATTGGTCTAAAGTCCAGGTAATTGAGAAACTAAAGTAACTAAAAATTAATACATCAACTTTCGTAAATGTTAAATATATGTTAATATATCATTTATCATTTACTTATGTAAGATTTGGTTATAATTATAATATACAGGGTTGATACCCTTAATAACATACATCCCGAAAAAACACAAAATATGGATAGTTTAATAAAAGTAAATAAAGACTACAAATTAGAGAGCGATTTAGTTCAGCAATCACAAAGCAACCACCGAGAGCAATTATATTTAATTATTACACTGCATTTATTGACTGGTGAAACTGATAAAAAACTGATTGAACAATATTTAGAACTCGTACTCCCTCTTTCACGCAATTACACAAAACAAAAATACAACAGCATCACTTCACACCGATGCAAGAAACGTAAAGAATTAAAAAAATTAATGGATAAGTATTTCATCACCTAAACAAAAAAGGCCAATTAAAGCCCCTCATATCATTTAAAGGTGCAACAATAAAGAGAGCTAGGACGGCTTTTTAAAGTAGTTATACGCACCAACTAAAGTATAACTATATATAGTCTATCAATCACTAAAGTAACGTGAACGATAATGTTAGTAATGAAATTCAAATAGATAGCGTGCTACTAAGATTACCAATTCAATATGTTGAGGTAATTAACCAATCCTTGTTAGACAAGCATACAGATTATACGGTCAACGAAGACACGGGCGAAATGACCGTAATTCGGCAAAAACATAAACCAAGCGAATACACCAAAATAACGATTAATTGCAAGAGCTATTTTTTTGAGTTTAAAGTAAAAAAAATCAAAGATGGCACTAGGGAACTATATATGTTGGTTAATGCCAAGATGCTCGAAAATAAGTATTTAGAAGGTATAACCGTTAATAACATAAAAGAAGTATATAACAGGTTAATAGCATGTAATGTAGCTCAATTTAGTTTTGAAGACTTTGTGAATAATAGCAAATGCACAAACATAGATTTGTGCAAAAACTTCATAAATAAAGATTTAACGGAGCAATTAATCAAAATCAAACAAAGACTGAAAAACACACCAAAAAAAAATCCTACACCAAAACTAATTAAAAATGCGAAACAACAAAGCTTACGTTTTATCCCTAAAGAAGATGCCTCAAATGCAAAGCCACATATCCTTATCTACAATAAAGAATGTGAACTAATGGTAAAAAGCTATGTTTTTGCCGACGAACATTTAAAGGACCAGAACATAAATGATTTATGCAGAATTGAATTTAGGATAAAAGATAAAAAACATGCAAATTATTTAGGCATTAAAAATAACAACCTTATTACCTTACTTAAATTATCTCAACAATTTAAACAAGAAATTTTACACAAATTCACCATGTGTTATTTAGACCATCCAAAACCTAAGAAGAATAAGATAACACCAACCAAACAGGTCTACCTCAACTGTATGAATGAATTATTGGGTAAAGGCAATAATTTCAGTAATGTTGCTGAATCGCTAACCAATGGGTTGCCACGAAACCGAAAAAGCGAAAAATACAAAGAATTAAAAGAGCTGTATTATACCCATATTTACACCGTCGTTGAAGTGGCAAAAAGCGAAAGTGAAATCTATGTGTAACCGGAAAATAACAATGTCGTAAAATCGGCAAATAAGAATGTAGTGTTTTCGGAAAATAGTCATGTACTACTTTCGGAAAATAAGGATGTATGATCTTAGGCTTAATCTTTTGCCCCCGGGG
>Ga0307487_1000591_pt1 | contig 27862 bp, 27 predicted proteins | sample CBIW12metaG_FD_203665 | JGI IMG/M metagenome (GOLD analysis project Ga0307487, IMG submission 203665) | Sea-ice brine microbial communities from Beaufort Sea near Barrow, Alaska, United States - CBIW 1.2 | ecosystem: Environmental > Aquatic > Marine > Coastal | place: USA: Alaska | collected... | reverse complement strand
GGGGAGACACTTTAAAACCTGGTATAAAGGTGATAGCCGTTTCCCGGGATTTGATCAAAAAAGGCTTGGATTATAATACCCCTGTCCGCATAGATGGCCTGGAAGGTGTTTATTTTGTGAAGGACAAGATGCACCATCGCTGGAAGAATAAAATCGATATTTATATGGGTGAAGATGTGAAAAGGACGAGAAAATGGGGCCGAAAAGAAATAAAAATTTACTATTTGGTCCAGAAGGATAGCCTTTCGGAAATCCAATAACTTCAAAACATATTTTTAATTTAACCCAAGCAACCCCAGGAGGATCCATAAAATTATAAAAACAATGATAATCCCAAAACAGCCATAACCACCACCTAATTTTTTAGCACCCCATCCAGCGAGAATAACCCTAAAAATATTTTTCATTTTTTAGACCCTTGATTTATAGTTGGTGAAAATAAAAAGATTCAAAAAAATGGCAAGTTGAATTAGGAAAATTTTAAATAAGAAGGAGGTTTTAAAATTTTATAATTCCTATATTTATCCATGTTTTAAGAAATGTTTGTTTTTTTAAAGAGAAATAATTCAGTTATATGCAAATCCCGGATAAAAAAAATATAAAATCTGAAGAATATATCATAGAAAACAAAATAAAAAACCGCTTTGGAGCAACATTGGTCGTTATAATTATAATAATTCTAATTACAGCTGTGGCAATGACCGGCGTTTATTTTGATTATTGGTAGAATTAATTTAGTAAGATCAATTTCACTTTTATGAAATTTTGATTTCATTGAGCAATAAGAAAGTCTGATTAATATATTCCTTTTCCAGAAACAAAGCAAAGTAGTTTGAAGTTGAGATCATTTCAAATACTGGAATTCCTTCATAGGCTAAAAGCTTAAAAATGTAAAAATACAATCCTACGGTCTTGGAACTATTTTTTGGTAAAGCGATGGTAATACTGGACAATTCCCTTTTTACCGAAACCAGAATCTCATTCTTAAAGCAATTGGCAACGGTTTCTTCAAGATCTGCCGATACCAAGATATTGCTTTCCTGATAATTGCTGGAATAATTGAGATAAACTCCAAGTTCGTCTTTTACAATATTCAACAATTCGGCATGGCTGCCAAGGATGCTTTTGGAATTTAAATAGGTGTATTCGGTAATTCCGGAGCGCACTAAAATATCCCCCATATCCCTTAAATTGGTGTTCTTTAAAAGATTTTTCTTTGGATTATAGCGGCGCAAAGCCATTATTATAGAACCTTGTTTCACCGGTTTCCGCAATTCTTTTTCCACTTCTGGTTGCAGGTGGATGGCCAAAGAACTGAAATTAATGAGATCTTTAGCCAGGGCATCATCCAAAAATGGCTGATGTCGCAACATACTATGTACACAGGAAGTAATCGTTTTCATTGTTAAATAATATACATTTTGTACAAATGTATATAAAATTAATCTTCTTTTTTCCTTGTAGCCAATCTTTGGCTAATTATGCCATATAAATTTTTAGGAATTGTGATGAGCATAACCAGACTTTTATTCCAACACTAATAAAGCTATGTGAATTACTCCCGGTAGCTATCGGGGAACCAATAAAAAACAATAAAATTTTACTTATGAAAGTATTAAAATTTGGAGGTACTTCGGTTGGATCTTCTGAGAGCATTAAAAATGTAAAAAATATTATAAATTCTGTAAGCGGAAAGAAATTAATCGTGCTTTCTGCTATGTCCGGTGTGACAAACGAATTAGTGAAGATTACAGAATATTTAAAATCCGGAAACCTTGCTGATACCGGATATGTCGTTAAAACTTTAAAAATAAAACATGAGGATTTGGTAGATGCTTTATTCTCCGAACAAGGGGAAAATCTGAAAATAAAATCCCATATCTCAAATCTTTTTGATGGCCTAAATGGTATAATTGAGGGAGGTTTTTCCGAAAATGCCGAAGCCAAAATAATGACTTTTGGAGAAACTGTGCTTACATATATTTTTTCCGGATTTATGCAAGCTTCGGGAATAAAGAACAGTTTGCTGGATGCTAAAAAATTCATGCAGGTTTCCAATCTTGAAAATCCGGATACTGAAAAAGTAGGGCGACTTTTTCAGCAGTATATTAAAGGGATGGAGGAATATGAAATTTATATCACCCAGGGATTTGTTAGGATAGATAAATTCAATCGCATCAATACCTTAAAACGAGGTGGGAGCGATTATACAGCTACTATTTTAGGTGCGGCAGTTTATGCTGAGGAAATCCAGATTTGGACAGATATAGATGGTTTCCACAACAACGATCCAAGATATGTAGAGGATACACATCGGCTTTCTCATCTAACATTTGAGGAAGCTGCCGAATTGGCTTATTTTGGCGCGAAAATATTGCATCCTCAAACCGTTTCCCCGGTAATCGATAAAAATATTCCTATTTACATTAAAAATACATTTACCCCCGAGGCTCCGGGAACCAAGATATCTTCTGAAGACACCAGCCGCGGATTAAAAGCTATTTCGGCAAAAGATGGTATTACTGCCATAAAAATCAAATCGAACCGAATGTTGATGGCTCATGGGTTCCTGAAAAAATTGTTTGAAGTTTTTGACACGCATGAAACCTCGATCGATATGATCACAACTTCAGAAATTGCCATTTCCCTCACCATTGATGACACTAAAAACCTGGATGCGATTATAGAAAATTTGAAAGCTTACGGCGAAATAACCGTGGAAATGGAACACAGCATTATTTGCGTGGTGGGAGAGGGGTTAATAGATGATAAAAACACTCCGCGATTGTTTGAGGTCTTGAACGATATCCCGGTACGTATGATTTCCTATGGCGGAAGTATCAATAATGTTTCACTTTTAGTGGCGACCGAAAATAAAATTGCAACCCTAAAGACTTTGCATGAAAAATTGTTTTCACGGGTTTCAGAAACTTTAGAGGCTTATTAATATAGTTGATTGCTTTTTTAATTCTGAACGAGTGACCCTTCCCTTTTTGTCATTCTGAACGAGCTTTTGGGCGAGGAAGAATCCAAACTGCAAGGGGATTAGTAATGTGATTGGGCTAAGTATTACAATTATGATTAGTCCATTTGTCATGTCATCCTTCACTGCGTTCAGGATGCATGCCGGGGGGATTTTTTAGTCGCAACAGTTCATTTTTTATTTCGATATATTTCGATAAAAAATATGTGCTTTTTGTCCGGTGATGCACTAACATGGCACCTATAAAATTATTTTGCCGATGCATTTTCAATTCCTCTTTTAAAAATTTGATCCTGGAATGAAGTATCTTATGAAAATCGGATTTTGAATATCGGGAGTTGATAATGTTAAACCCGTTATTTTGGGCCAGTTTCCATTTTATTTCAGAAGTATATAGGCTTACCGCGGCATCCGCAATGTCTTCCGGCATATTTTTAATAGAACCGTTCCAGCACAAATCCCCGTGCATTCCTTCAGCCCCAATATTGGTTGTTACTGTTGGGGTGCCACATTGCATAGCTTCTATCAATTTTCCTTTTAGACCTGCCCCAAACCGCAAGGGGGCCAGGCTTATTTTTGCGTTTTTTACAGCTTCTGGGGCGCTTTTTGCCCAACCTTTAATTAAAAAATTTTCTTTAGGCGAATGTAACTGGGTGATCCTTGCCGTAGAATAGGCGCCGTAAATATGCATTTGTGCCTTTGGCAATTGTTTTTTAATGAAAGGCCAAATCTCCCGTTTTAAATAGAAAACAGCATCCACATTAGGCGCATGCCTGAAATTTCCGATACTTATAAAATGTTGTCTGTCTTCAAAACCCGGTAGCTGCATGACCGTATCAGTGGTAATGGGGTTAAGAAGAAATGGCAGGTAAAGCAACAAATTTTGGGGAATATTAAACTGTTCTTTCAGCAACTCCATTTCCGATTCTGAAATAATAAGACTGAGATCACATCTGTAAATACTGGAAATTTCCCGCTTTGCCAATTCGGATCCTTTGAGTAGAATACCATCGGGATTCTTGTTTTTGAAAGCGTTTTCCCTGAAATTTCTCAGAAAATGAAGATCTTCCATATCCAAAATTTTAAGCGCATCGGGACAAATATTACTAACCCTCCATCCAAATTGCTCTTCCATCATGAACCTGTCAAAAACCACTATTTGCGGCTGAAGGTTTTGAATAAAATCATCAAAACTTGAATTGTTCAATTCGATCTTTTGCGTTTTGATTCCCAGTATTTTCAGATTTTCCATATGGATAGTTTCTGATGCCGTTGTTGCAAAGGTTACCGAATACCCTTCAGACTGAAAAAAATCCAATAGCTGAATCATACGCGTTCCTGCTGCCGAGGAATTAGGTTCAGGCCAAACATAACCAATTACTAAAATAGAATTCATAAGTATTAACTGTCTTTTTTGGCGGATATAAAATAATCCATATAATTATTTCCTTTTTTGAAAAACTGTCCCTTAAATATTCATCTGTTTTATCCTAAAGACCAACGAATTGCAGTTTAAATTTTACAAAAAATAGCTGGTAAATTAAAAAAAATGGGGGAGACACTAGATATTATAAAAATGAATCGGATTACGGACTAAAATTACTTCCCTATAAAACCTTAAAATTAAATACATCTAAAATTATGATTCAAATTTGTAGTTATCATGTCTTTCTTTCAGCATTCTGCAATTCAAATCTTTTCTATTTTCAAGTACTGTTTTGCCATACGAGGTGTGAAATATTTGTTTTTCAAGAAATTCGACGTTCATAGAGTACCATTCCTCTTCAGAATATTCAATATTAAAAAATTGTTTCCATTCCGCCCTTAAACGCTCATTTCTGAAAATATAGTTTTCAATTCCTAAATGATACAGATCTGCATCGCAAATAATTTTCTCAGCAAGGGTTTTCGGGTTTTGCGGCATTTTTGTAGACAAAATGCAATCGATTACAATTTTGGTTTTATCCTCCGGGTAATTTTGCTTTTTTAAATATTCCAAAGCATAAACAACACTTTGATCCTCATGATCCACATAGATTTCTGCCATCCCGGTATCGTGAAAAAGTGCAGCTATTAAAATAGGTTCCAGATCCGATGCATAAATCCCCTCATAATCGGCAATTGTCTTTACATATTGAAAAACATCCCTGGTATGTTCTATGCTATGAAATGGTAAGGATTTACAGCGACTGGTTTCCAAAAAATTCATACAATATTCATAAGTCTCATTCAGCAGATTGGACCGGGTAAAGCCTTTTAAAAAATTGAATGCCATGGTTAAGTTGTTAAATCAGATTTCGTGCTTAAAGTTATTTTATTTGGACAGGATCATCTGTAAAATTAGCGAAATTTTTAATTTCAAGACTAAAATATTCCGGTTCCTAATTTACAAGATTTCAGTTAATCCATCAATTAATTGAACATTTTAACCTTTTATTATGCTATCGAATTTTTTGTATTTTTTTTGCTTTTTGCTTTTTTAGAATTACCGTTTTATTTCCTGACAAAATTCTGATAAATAATTCTTAATTATTGAACAGTGAAATAAAATTATCGGAAATTTATAATCAAACAGCAATTATGAGTCGGGGATTTGTAAAAGAAGAAGATCAGGAAGAGCCACCATTTATTCCGCCTAGGGCCGCATTGCCTTCAGGAGAAATCAATTATGTGACCCCACAGGGTTATGACAAGCTAATTAAGGAAAAATCTATCCTGGAAAATGAAATATCCAATCTCACTTTGGATGAGGAGAAGGAACGTAGACATGCCCTGGCAATTTTAAATGGAAAAATCAATTTGTTGAATGACCGAATTTCATCTGCCAGAATATTAAAACCTCAGGATCAATCTCAAAATGAAGTTAGATTCGGAGCATTGGTTTCCTTCAAATTTTTATCTGGAGAACAAAAGGGATCAATAAAAGGGTTTCAAATCGTTGGTGTAGATGAAGCCAATATTAAAGAAAATAGGATTGCTTTTGTCGCGCCTTTAGCAAAGGCCCTTACCGGGAAGAAACTAAATGAAAAAACGGAGGTATTTATGGCAGGTAAGGTGCAGGAGTTGGAAATCGTTAGTATCGATTATTAGTTAGTTTTCTTTTCTAACACGAATTCAAAATCGTTTACAATATCACCAAATTTTGTTGCTTCAATGGTAAATAATACTTCAGGATTTTTTGATGTATAACCAATATTTTCTAACTGTTCAGCATCTGTAACTGCTGTGTATTTTCCCGCTTTTAAACCTAAATAAGTAAAATATCCATCATCTTCAGAAAGTAATTACTTAACTACATTACCTTTTTCGTTTATAATATTAATTAGGATTATGCCCAATCAGTTCTTTGAGCCATTTTTATTTGGTAAATAAACCATTCCAGAAGCCTCACCAATGAGTTTAATTGGGATATAAATAGTTCTAAATTGATTTGGCATTGTTTCAATTTCAATAACGGGATTATCAAATTGCCATGCAATGTTCTATACTACCAGATTCTGCTTGAAGCAATATTTTTTGGTAAGGTTCGATATCCATAATTCCAAGAATGGTCTTATCCTTATTATATCGTAACCTTCATCTGGAGTTCTTTAATTTAAGTCCGCTCACTCTAGGCTCATCTTTATCTTGCTTCCCATTGTTATTGATATCTAAAAACGGAATAATTGTAAGTGCTCCTCTACATGCACTATTTCTATTGTTTTTCGTTATATAACTGGAAACATCATCATATAGAAAGCTTCCCCTAGCAGATTGTGCAAATGTAAAATTTTGATTACCTAATCTTGATGTAAAGGAAGTTGCAGAAAAATTGAAAATATATCTAAACCCAATTTCAAAAGAAGCAGATTTTTGTTGGAAATTATTTTCGTAAGATAAGTTTAAAAGTCCTTTTTTAATAATTGGCCGTTCAAGTCTTAGATCTATATTTGTGAATTCCTGATTTGAGTAGTTATATTGAATTTGAGGAAGAAATAAGGTTTTCAAAGGTAATCTAGTGAAAAAAGTTCAAAGTGTAAAGTGAAAGGAAATACTGTCAACCACAAACCATAAACTACCACAGAAAATTTTTTTAAAACGATCCCAGGGCGATAGCGACCATATCTTTAAAAGATTTTTCCCTGTCCCCGGACGATAAATGTTCTCCTGTTACCAAAGAATCTGAAATCGTGAGAATTGCAAGGGCATTTACATTGTGTTTTGCAGCGATGGTGTATAATCCTGCCGCTTCCATTTCTACGCAAAGCACCCCGAATTCCGCCCATTTTTTAAAGGCTTCGGGATCATCTTCATAAAATTCATCAGATGACAGAATATTGCCCGCCTTGATGGGAATAGAATTTTCTTTGGCATATAAAGCGGCTTTCATAAAAAGCTTAAAATTTGCGGTAGGGGCAAAGTCGGAATTTACAAACCTGGAATTATTAATGCCGGAGGTGGAAGAAGCAGACATGGCGATAACAATGTCCCGCAGGTTCACATTCTTTTGATAAGAACCTGCAGAGCCCACCCTTATCAGGTTTTTGACCCCGTAATTTGTAATAAGCTCGTGACAATAAATTAATGTGGAAGGAATTCCCATTCCCGTGCCTTGAACAGAAACCCGTTTGCCTTTATAGGTGCCTGTAAATCCAAGCATTCCACGGACCTTATTATAACACACCGCATCCTCAAGAAAAGTTTCCGCGATCCATTTGGCCCTTAAAGGATCCCCCGGTAATAAAATAGATTCGGCAATTTCCCCTTTTTTGGCTTGTATATGTGTGCTCATTTATAATTGTTTTGAAGTTACCAACTCTATTCCGGAAGAAGTTCCCAATCTACTTACTCCCAATTCTATATATTCCAGGGCAGTTTTTAGATCCCGGATCCCTCCTGAAGCTTTTATTTTAAGTTTATCGCCGACTTCAGCTTTCATGAGTTTTACATCTTCAATTGTGGCTCCGCCCGTTCCGAAACCGGTAGAGGTTTTTACAAAATCGGCACCGGCATTTAAAGCTGCGCGACAGGCCATTTTTTTCTCTTCATTTGTGAGATAACAGGTTTCAATAATAACCTTGAGCACCTGCTTTCCAATGGCTTTTTTAATGGCCGCAATTTCATCTTCCACAAGATCGGCTTGTCCCGCTTTGAGCAATCCGATATTGATAACCATATCAATTTCATCGGCCCCGTCGGCGACACACTGAACTGCTTCTGCAATTTTTGCTTCGGTACTCATAGCTCCCAACGGAAAACCGATCACAGCTGCGATTTTTACTTTGCTGTTTTTTAATTCGGTTTTCGCCAGCTTAATATAACATCCATTTACACAAACGGCATAAAATTTAAATTGAATTGCTTCTGTACAGAGTTGTACAATATCCTTTGGAGAAGCCGTGGCCTTTAAAATGGTATGGTCTATATATTGATTTAGCTGCATTTTTTAAATTTTGATTCCACATCAAAACTAAACAATAAAAGAGAAAATTAACGGATTTTCATCAATTATTGGTTGTATTAAAGTAATTCGAATTAATGGAGCAGGAGGAACCAGATTTTATAAAAATCCTATCCCTTAATTATAGCCACTGGTTCCTTGAAGAATTAATAATTCCCTGTTCAGTTTAGATAAAGGGAAGGGGAAATTCTGAAGGGTTTTAGCAAAAACAAACCATCAGTTAAAGACAGATCTAATTTTTGTCCGGCATTGGGTGATCTTCATACCAATCGTCAAAAGTCTTGTCTGTGGTGTATTTATCCGTGAGTACTTTATAGACAGTATAGATTAAAAGAACCTGACCAAATAAAGTGAGAAAAAACATGAAACTGAACGGGAAATTCAAATCAGCCATAATGGTTAGCACGACTAATAAAAGGGATATCGACAATACCAATTTTATCGCAGTATTTTTCATTTTTGTTTAAAAATTAAAAATTATCCCTGAGATAATCTCTTAAGCTTTAGCTAAAAATAATATGGGGAGCCTTAAAGTATTGTGGAAAACATGGAATAGACCGTTCTTGTTATTCCAGCAGATACAAGTATAAATAGGGCTTAAAAGTTAAGAAAGACCATGTTTATAAAGATTCTATTTTTTCCTAAATCTATCAGGTTAAATTATGCGTTGATCTGCAGACCTTTTCTGCGGGAATAATTTAAAGGGAGTATCAATGTTTTGGGGGAACCTGCGACTTTCAAGAATTCATTTCTGGATAAAAATTAAATCATAAAAAAAGCCCGAACAGAAATTGTTCAGGCTTTTTGGTCGGGGTGGCAGGATTCGAACCTGCGGCCTCCTGCTCCCAAAGCAGGCGCGATAACCGAGCTACGCTACACCCCGAATGAACAGCTAACGCTGTAAAATTCAATTAACAAATTCCAATCTTCAAACCTGGATTAGAACCTAAAATTATCAAGCGGAGAGTATGAGATTCGAACTCATGCGACAATTGCTCGTCGACAGTTTAGCAAACTGCTCCATTAACCACTCTGGCAACTCTCCTTTTAAATGAACTTAGCAAGTATTTTGCGGTTGCAAATGTAACTTTTACCTATGTACCAAGCAAACCTTTTAAAACTTTTTTCGGGAATAAATCCAAGGTTGTAAGTAAACCCTTTGGCCTCAAATATTTATCCTTTAAGCTTTCTTGTTATTTTCTTCCATTTCAATCAATGCGGCTACATTTTTTACTATTCGCTCGTGTTTTTTTACAAAAGGATTGCTCTCGTCCCAAACATAACCTGCCAAAACCGCGCAAATTTGTGCCTTGATCACGGGATTTGGGTTGGGATGGAAAATTATCTTTTGCAAATTACCCGAATACCATTCCTTTACATAGGTTGAAAAGACATTCACTCCTTTTTGGATAGCTTCTACATATTCTTTTTGCCAATCTACTTTTTGGTGAGTGAATTGTTTTACTGTGAGTTTAGCGGCCAATAATCCGGAAGTGGTGGCAATGGCAACCCCCGATGAAAATACGGGGTCCAAAAATTCGGCGCTGTTGCCGGTCAGTACATAGCCATCTCCATATAAACGGGTTACATTTTTGGATAGGTTTTCCATCTTTATGGGTTCAAATAAAAAGGGACTTTCATCAAATCGCTCCTTATAATATTCCAAATTTTTCAACATTTCCCGAAAAGCCCCGGGATTATCTTTCGGAAATTGATCGAACCACTCATTTGTTCCAACAAATCCCAAACTGGAATTGCCATTGGACAAAGGAATATACCAAAACCAAACTCCGGTATTCAAAATTTCGAAAGTGATCAATTCCCCTTCCTTTCCCTTTGGCCTGTCAATCTCCTCAATGTGGGTAAAAATTGAAGAATGAGCCGCGATCTGGGGTTTTGCCTCCAACTTCAGTTGTTTGGCGAGCACTCTACCGAAACCGCTGGCATCGATTATAAAATCTGCCTGGATCTGCCCGGTTTCACCAACTTTGTTCTTTATAGTTGTAATTGATCTGTTTCCTTCAAATTCGACATTGATCACTTCTGCATTAAAATGAATATCTACTCCTTGATTTTGGGCCTCTTCAGCTAAAACCAAATCAAAATCGGCCCGGGGAACCTGCCAGGTCCAATCCCATCCTTTTCCAAATTTGTGGCTGAAATCGAATTCCCCAACCTGGGAACCTTTTATGAACCGAGCCCCGAATTTCTTTTGAAATCCTGCTTTCTTAACTGCTTCAAGAAGACCGGCTTCTTCAAGATTGTCCATGCACTGCGGGATCAGGCTTTCTCCAATACTAAACCGTGGAAAAACGGCTTTTTCCACCACTTTTACATTAATCCCTCTATTTTGAAGATAACAGGCTGAAACAATTCCGGACGGACCGGCACCAATTATAAGGATATCGACAATTTCCTTTTTCATTCCATTTCATTTTACGTTGTAAATATAGTACATTTGTTAAGAGTTTTAACAGATGGGTTAAATCCTCAGCAACCAAAATCACAAGCTTTACAGACCTATGTTCAAGATTAAAAATGCACTGACCTTTGAATCTTTTTTTCAGGTCCTATTCCAAAACGACAAGATCGAACTGGGTCAAGAAATTATTGATAAGGTTACGGGTAGTTTCGAATTTTTAAAAGAATTTTCCCACAATAAGATCATTTATGGCGTGAATACAGGCTTTGGGCCGATGGCGCAATACAGGATCAAAGATAAGGACCGTATCCAGTTGCAATATAACCTGATAAGGAGCCACGCTTCGGGAATGGGAAAACCAATGGAACCTTTGTACGTAAAATCCTTAATGCTGGCGCGTTTAAACACGCTTACTTTGGGGAAATCCGGGGTGCATCCATCTGTAATTAAGACGATGCAACAGCTTATCAATAAAAATATAACACCCGTTATTTATGAACACGGTGGGGTTGGAGCTTCGGGAGATCTGGTACAATTGGCGCATCTTGCATTGGTTTTAATAGGGGAAGGGGAGGTTTTTTATAAAGGAAAAAAACGAAAAACCCCAGAAGTCTTTTTAGAAGAAAATATAGATCCGATAAATATCGAAATGCGGGAAGGCCTTGCCCTTATAAACGGAACTTCGGCAATGACAGGAATTGGGATCGTAAACGTTATTTATGCACAACGGTTATTGAACTGGTCCATTTTCTGTTCCTCAGCGATCAATGAAATCGTACAGGCTTATGATGATCATTTATCTGAAGAATTGAACAGTTCAAAATTGCATTTAGGTCAGCAAAAAGTGGCGGCCAAAATGCGGGAACATTTAAAGGACAGCAAGCTCACTCGGGATCGAAATGAGCATTTATATAGTGGGAAACATCCCGAAAAGGAATACTTTAAGGAAAAAGTTCAGGAATATTACAGTTTACGTTGCGTACCGCAAATCCTGGGACCGGTTTTGGATACCATTGAAAATACACGAAAAATCCTTATTGAAGAAGTCAATTCTGCCAACGATAATCCTATAATTGATGTGGAACGGAAGCAGGTGTACCACGGTGGAAATTTCCATGGAGATTATGTTTCCCTTGAAATGGATAAACTGAAATTGGTAGTCACAAAAGTGAGCATGCTGGCAGAAAGACAGCTTAATTATTTATTGAACGACAAACTGAACAACATTTTGCCACCTTTTGTGAACCTGGGTGTATTGGGATTGAATTTTGGGATGCAGGGCGCACAATTTTGTGCGGTTTCCACCACCGCCGAAAACCAGATGCTTTCGAATTCAATGTATATCCACAGCATCCCCAACAACAACGACAATCAGGATATTGTGAGCATGGGCACCAATGCGGCAACGATTACCAAAACCGTGATAGAAAATGCGTTTGAAGTGGTTGCGGTAGAACTTGTAACTATAATTCAGGCCTTGAGACACCTTGATTTTAACGGGGAATTATCATCCACTACCAGAGAAAAAATGAATATCTTAAACAAGATCGTACCGGAATTTAAAGAAGATTTCCCATTGTCCGCAATTCTTGAAACCATAAAGGATTTTATTAAGGAAAACGAGGTATAGGAAGTACGATGTTAGAAGTACGAAGTAGAGAAAAGAGACTTAAAAGTCGGAAGACCGGAAACGGAAATGATGCATAAGTAAAATTCCGATTTAACGAATCCCGAATCAACGAATTATGAAACAAAAATATGCATTGGTAACAGGAGGTTCCCGTGGAATTGGAAAAGCAATTGCCATAAAACTTGCTTCAGATTTGCAATATAACATCCTGCTGAATTATCATTCCAATGAAGAGGCTGCCCTTGAAACCAAAAAATTGGTGGAAGCTAAAAATGTTTCCTGTGAATTGCTGAAATTTGATGTTTCCAATTCCGAACAGACCAATTTAGTTCTGGAGGACTGGGCTCAAGGCAATCCCGAAGCAATAATTGAAGTAATCGTGAACAATGCCGGAATAACCAAAGACGGACTTTTCTTATGGATGAAACCCGAAGACTGGCATTCGGTGATCAACACTTCATTGCATGGATTTTACAATGTGACACAAGCGCTTCTTAAAAATATGCTCACCCAGCGTTACGGCCGGATCATCAATATCGTTTCGCTTTCTGGCCTTAAAGGCAATCCCGGACAGGTAAATTATTCGGCTGCAAAAGGCGCTCTGGTGGCCGCTACAAAAGCTCTTGCACAGGAAATTGGCAAACGCAATGTCACGGTAAATGCGGTGGCGCCCGGATTTATCATCTCGGAAATGACAGCCGATTTAAATGAAAAGGAACTTAAAAAGAACATTCCCCTGAACCGGTTTGGAAAGGCGGAAGAAGTCGCAGATCTGGTCACGTTTTTGGCTTCAAAAAAAGCATCTTATATCACGGGAGAAATAATAAATATTAACGGGGGCTTGTATTCTTAGATATGGTTAAATGGAAAGGAAAATCCAGGGGTACCGTTTTGGGTTTAAAAATTTATGTTTTTATTATAAAAACCTTCGGCTTGTACGCGGCTTATTTTGTGCTGCTTTTTGTAGCCGCCTATTTTATCATCTTTTCATTTGGCTCCACAAGAAGTACCTGGTATCTTTTCAGGAAAAGGCTCAAATATCCTGTATTAAGCGCTGCTTTTCAGGTTTATGGAAGTTATTTTACTTTTGGAAGGATACAGCTGGACAGGCTCGCTATTGCATCGGGTTTAAAGCATAAATATACCCTTGAATTTGATGGAATTCAATATATAAGGGAATTGCTGAAGGAAAAAAAGGGGGGAATCTTGCTAACGGCCCATATTGGCAACTTCAATCTGGCAGAACATTTTTTTGCCGACAAGAATATTTATGTGAATTTAGTGCTTACAGACCTGGAGCATAAACAAATTAAAAGTTATCTTGAATCAATAACCGGAAAATCAAGGATCAGGACAATTGTGGTGAAGGATGATTTAACCCATATTTTCAAGATAAATGAAGCCTTGAAGAATAACGAATTGTTGGTATTTGCTGCAGACAGGTATTCGGAACATACAAAAACCCATACACATTCATTTTTGGGAAAACCGGTGCAGTTTCCACTGGGACCTTTTAAACTGGCCGCCAGGAATTCCATTCCTGTTTTGTTCGTGCATATAATGAGGGAGAAAAATTTTCATTATCATTTTTACGCCAGGCCTTATCAAGGTCAGGAAAATTCAGCAAAAGAAATTTTAAAAGCCTATCTTGAAAATCTGGAAAAAATGGTGAAAAAATATCCGCATCAGTGGTATAATTATTACGATTACTGGAACGATTCCAACTAAACCAAACCCATGTCAGAAAATTTACTCAAAGAACCGATCACTCATTTGGAGAGAATCCTGGAACTGATCCCTCAAAAACATCCTTTTGTGATGGTTGACAGTTTGTATGAATACACTGCTCTTACTGGAAAAACAGGATTCAACATTCCTCTTGATAATATTCTTGTGGAAAACGGACATTTTTCGGAAGCCGGCTTAATTGAACATATGGCTCAAAGCATGTCCCTGCACAGGGGGTATCAGGGATTTCTGTCGGGATTGGACAAACCTAAAACAGGTTTTATCGGTTCCATTAAATCAGTGGAAATTATAGAATTGCCCAAAGCAGGCGCCAGGCTTTATACCAATGTTGAAATATTGGCAGAGGTGATGAAGGTAACTTTGGTTTCGGCTAAAACCTTTAACGAAGAAGGTAAAATTATTGCAACTTCAGAAATGAAGACCGTAACTGTTGATTAATGGGACAGGATGAATTAGTAACCAATACTGAAATTAAAGTGCGGTTTAATGAATGCGACCCACTGCAAATAGTCTGGCACGGAAATTATTTGAAGTATTTTGAAGACGGCCGGGAAGATTTTTGCATCAAAAACGGAATCTCCTATCTGGATGCAAATGCGCAAGGATATTCCACACCTATTGTAAAATCAGTTTGCGAACATAAATTGCCTTTAAAATATGGGGATATTTTTAAAGTTGAAACAACTTACATTCCAACGGCAGCTGCTAAACTTGTATTTCGGTATAGAGTGTTTTGTGATGAAAAACTGGTTTGTACAGGTGAAACCGTGCAGGTTTTTTTAGACGAAATCGGGAAATTGGTACTTAATTATCCGCGATTTATTTTAGATTGGAAAAAGAAAATGGGATTAGAATAAATGAAGAAGATCTATTTGCTTGAAGATGCTATTATCTCTCCGTTGGGATTTTCAACGGAAGAAAATCTCGCTGCCGTAAAAAATGAAAAATCAGGTTTGAAATTTCATAAAAACAACAGGTTTTTATCTGAAGGATTTTATGCCGGAATTATCGAAGATGAGCTATTGACCGAAGCATTTTTAAAAATTGGCGAACCCAAAAAATTCACCAAGCTTGAACAAATGATGTTGTTGGCGGTTAGCCGGGTTTTAGAAAAAATTCCCGATCTAAACCTCTCCAAAACAGCACTGATCATTTCTACGACCAAAGGAAATATAGATTTATTGACGAAATCTTCTTTTCCTGAAAACCGGGTTTATTTAAGTGAACTGGGGAAAGTTATTAAGGATTTCTTTGGCTTTCAACCGGAACCAATTGTAATTTCCAATGCCTGTATCTCCGGCGGGCTCGCGCTTGCGGTTGCAAAAAGGTTTATCGCAGCAGGGAAATTTGAACAGGCTATAGTTGTTGGAGGGGATCTGGTTTCAGAATTTGTCCTTTCCGGATTTCATTCTTTTCAGGCGATGGGCACTGAACCTTGTCGGCCATTTTCAAAAAACCGGAAAGGAATTAGTTTAGGGGAAGCAGCCGCGGCTGTTTTATTGAGTTCGAAAAAACCCGAAGATCCAAACATTATCAGTCTTATAGGAGCAGCTTCTGCAAATGATGCCAACCATATATCCGGTCCTTCAAGAACAGGGGAAGGCTTGTATAAAAGCATGCAAAACGCTTTGAGGGAAGCCCAGATTTCAGCAGGGGAAATCGATTATTTGTCGGCTCACGGCACGGCAACAGCTTATAATGACGAGATGGAAGCCGTTGCTTTTAATCGTTCCGGGTTGGAAAATGTTCCTATGAACAGTTTCAAAGGTTATTACGGACATACCCTTGGCGCGTCGGCCTTGTTGGAAAGTATCCTTACTAAACATTCCCTATTGAACAATGAATTGTACACTTCTTTGAATTTTGATGAAATTGGGGTTTCAAAACCTTTAAATGTAATTGGGGTTTTTGAGAGAAAAGAGCTTCGGTTTGCAGTGAAAACAGCTTCGGGTTTTGGGGGTTGTAACCTTGCATTGGTGCTTAAAAAAGAATATAATGAGTAACGGCAACTATAAAATAACCGATTTTGTACACATTAAAGATCACAGGATTTTCCACGGAAAAGACCAGGTCTTTAAAACCGAAAAATCCCTGAGCCTTGATCAGTTTTTAAAAGCATCATACAAAAAGTTAGAAATTGCTTACCCGAAATTCCATAAAATGGACGGGCTTTGCAAGCTGGGAATTATAGCGAGCGAAGTCCTTTTTAAGGATCATTTTATTTCACCTGATACGGCATTGGTTTTTTCAAATTCAGCTTCCAGCCTTGAAACCGATAAAAAACATCAGCAGGCTATGGGCGGGATCGTTTCTCCAGCGGTATTTGTCTATACGCTGCCCAATATTGTTTTAGGCGAGATAAGTATCAAACATAAACTGCAAAGTGAGAATGTTTTTTTTATTGAAAACCGGTTTAATTCTGAGTTGTTGAGTGATTATGCGGAAGTTTTATTGGACACAAAAAAAACTCCTGCGGTTGTTTGTGGCTGGATAGACTTGAAAAATGCCGAATATGATGTATTTTTGTGCCTGATTTCAAAGGAAGGGGAGATTCCACTTTCCAAAGAGAATTTAAAGCAATTATACCTTTTTGAAAATGAGTGATTTACGCACAGAGTTGAAGCAGAGCATTATTGAACAATTGAGTCTTGAAGAGCTTGAACTGGCAGATATAGAAAATGACGAACCTCTTTTTGGGGACGGATTAGGCCTGGATTCAATTGATGCCCTGGAATTAATCGTGATGTTGGAAAAGGATTATGGCATTAAACTGACCGATCCTGAACAGGGAAAGGAAATATTTGCTTCCATTGACAAAATGGCTGAATACATAGAAGCGAACCGCACAAAATAAGATATGGATAAAGGAATTGCCGTTACCGGAATGGGCATAATTTCGGCACTGGGCACTTATGCGAGTGAAAATCACAGCGCATTGATCGCCGGAAAAACCGGGCTTTCCTATCCTGAAATACTTAAAACCATTCATTCCAACCTTCCGGTGGGAGAAGTGAAATTCTCCGATCTTGAATTGGCTGGAATATTAAATTTGCCTGTTGCCCATACTTTTACAAGAGCAACACTTTTTGGCGCCATCGCGGCAAAAGAAGCAGTTTCACAAGCATTGCTTACCAAATATGACCTGAAAGAAACGGGGTTTATCTCCGGCACCAGCGTGGGCGGAATGGACGGCACTGAAAAATATTACCTGGAATACGAAGAAAAGAATGATCACAGGCGTTTTATTCAGGCGCAACATCCGGGCTTTACCACTTCTCAAATCGCTTCCCATTTAAATCTGGAAGGTTATGTAACAACCATCAGCACGGCTTGTTCCTCATCTGCAAATGCAATTATGCTGGGCGCAAGGATGATCAAAGCGGGAAAATTAAAACGTGTGGTGGTAGGAGGAACAGATTGTTTGTCCAAATTCACGCTGAACGGTTTTAATTCCCTGATGATCCTATCGGAAGAGTTTTGCAAAGCTTTTGACGATTCCAGGAACGGACTTAATTTAGGAGAAGGCGCTGCCTATTTAGTGTTGGAGGCGGATGATGTTTTAAACGGAAAACCGGTTTTGGGCAGAATTTCGGGTTATGGAAATGCCAATGACGCATTTCATCAAACAGCATCTTCAGAAACAGGACAGGGCGCTTTTTCGGCCATTAAAAAAGCGCTGGAAATTGCGGATATTTCTTCGAAAAATATAGATTACATCAACGCCCACGGGACTGCAACCAAAAATAACGATCTTTCTGAAAGCATTGCAATTCTTCGAATTTTTGGAGAAAGGGTACCCGATTTCAGTTCTACAAAAGCATTTACCGGACATACCCTGGCGGCCTCCGGAGCATTGGAAGCTGTATTTAGTTTGTTGGCGCTTCAAAATGATCAAATTTTTCCCAATTTAAATTTTGAGATTCCCATGAAGGAAACCGGGTTGAAACCGGTTTCTGTATTAAAAAAGAAGAAACTTCAACATATTTTGTCCAATTCCTTCGGTTTTGGGGGAAATTGTACCTCGCTAATTTTCAGCAAAAATGAAGAATAATAAGCTGTACATCAACGGGATATCAAGCATTTCGGCACAACCGGAAAACGCGGTTTTTGAAGGCAACACAAACACCTATCATCAAAACATAATTCCCGCAGTTTCCCCGGATTATAAGCAATTTATCCCGGCTATGGCATTGCGGAGAATGTCCAAAGCCATCAGAATGGGGCTTACCTCCGCTAAAATAGCGTTAAAACAAGCCGGCATCACCAAACCAGATGCAATTATTACAGGAACGGGAGAAGGCTGTAAACAGGATACAGAAAAGTTTCTCGAGGCAATTTTAAATCAGGATGAAAACCTGTTGACTCCAACGGCTTTTATCCAATCTACGCACAATACCATTGGCGGGCAATTGGCACTAAATCTTAAATGCACAGGCTATAATGTTACCTATACCCATAATTCAGCTTCGTTTGAATCGGCTTTGATGGATGCACAGCTGCTTTTTTTGGAGGATCGGGATATAAATTCAGTTTTGGTTGGGGGAGTGGATGAGCTCTCCAAAAAGATGACCTCCTTTATGTATCTGGACGATCAATTGAAGGAACAGGAAATTTCCAATACTGATTTATTAAAATCAGATTCTTCGGGCACCATAACTTCAGAAGGAGCTCATTTTTTGAGTATTTCAGCAAAAAAATCGGAAAAGACCTATGCTGAACTAATAGATGTTTCGGTTTTTCAGGCAAAGACTTCCGAGGACGTTCCAGAAAAAATTCTCAAAGTACTGCAGCTAAATAATTATACAATTCAAGATATAGACCTGGTGATCCTGGGAAATAATGGTGATAACCGGTTTGACCATTTTTATCGTCACCTGCAAAACGGACTATTCTCGGAAAAACCGCAATTAGCATATAAACATTTGACAGGCGATTATAAAACGGTTTCGGGATATGCAGTTTGGCTGGCTTGTGAAATTTTTAAAACAGGTTCCATCCCGGAAATTTTAAAACTCAATGACGTAACTTGCCAATACCCAAAAACGATCTTACTTTACAATCAATATCTTGGGGATAATCATAGTATTATGATCCTAAGCTCCAATTGAATTTCAAACTGCTCAATAGAATTGTGATCGGCCTTCTTTTAACGGGAGGAATTTTGGTGTTGTTTGGATTTATCTCTATTTGGTTGTTATCAGGGGGGATTCTGGGATATCTGGCTTTCTTATTAATTATTTCCACCAATGTGCAGTTCAATTATTTTGTGAATGCATTCAACAGGAACCCGGAAGTTTCTGGTAAAAAAGTGGCAATTACCTTTGATGACGGCCCCGTTGAAAACACCTTGAAAATTCTCGAGATCCTGGATAAATACAATGTCAAGGCAAGTTTTTTTTGTATTGGAAAAAACATCGAAAAAAATCCGGAGATCTTTAAGTCCATTCTTCAAAAGGGACATTTTGTTGGAAATCATTCCTATTCGCATACCCGTAAAATGGGATTTTTATCCACAGCCAAAATAGTGGAAGAAATTCAAAAATGTGATGAAGTTGCGATGAAAATTGGAGGGGTTAATTTAAACAGCTTTCGTCCGCCGTTCGGGGTTATTAATCCGAAGACTAAAAAGGCACTGGAAATCACGGGTCATAATGTAATTGGATGGAATGTTCGCTCCTACGATGCTGTTCTGAATTCCAAAAGATATATTCTAAACCGAATTTTAAGAAAAATCAAACCTGGAGATGTGATTTTATTACACGACAGCAATCCCCAAACCGTGGATATCTTGGAACAGTTGTTGTTATTCTTGCAAACCAACCATTATACAACCCTTAGAGTTGATAATTTATTTAAGATAGATGCGTATAATTAAACTTTTTATTTTTTTTATATCGGCAATTGCTTTTTCTCAACAAGCTCCAGTACCACTTTCGGATTCGGAAACGATTGAGTTTAAAGAAAATGTCGCCAAACGTTCTGATGGGCTTAAAAGTTTGTCGAGCGATTTTGTGCAGTCCAAATATATCCAACTCATGCAGGGTGTAGCTATCAGCACTGGAAAGCTTTTTTATAAAGCGCCCAATATACTTAAATGGGAATACAGCACGCCCTACGATTACCAAATACTTTTTAAAGAAAATCAACTTTTTATCAATGATGACGGGGACAAGAGTGTAAGCAATTTGAAATCGAACAAGTTGTTTGAAAAGCTGGTGAACTTAATTTCAGGAAGTATAAATGGAGGATTGCTTGCAGACAGCCATAATTACAATGTGGCGTATTTCAAAACCGGAAACTATATAACGGCTTTAATTGCGCCTAAAGATCCTGCTATACGGCAGATGTTCAGGGAAATAATCCTTGTCTTTAATAAAGAATACATGGTTATTTCTGTAAAGCTGATGGAAGATTCCGGAGATTCTACAGAAATATTTTTTAAAAATATCAGGATCAATCAAAACCTGAAAGATTCCATTTTTGAGAATTAGGTTATTTCCAAAAATTAAAAACTGCTTTATATACCCGTAAAAAGAAATTTCTGTCTATTTTAGTTTTTCATTTAAGAAATCTACATCCAATATGCTTTTAAAGGATTTTTATACGGTACTACATACAAAGCAGGTCGAGGGCGAGTTTATTACCGAGATTAGGATTAACAAAGATCACCGGCTTTACCATGGCCATTTTCCAGCAAGGCCTGTTACCCCGGGAGTAGTCTTAATGCAGTTATTTAAGGAAGAAGCCGAACGTCAATTCAATTGCGCCCTTGAATTGCAAACCGCTTCCAATATTAAATTTATGGCGGTTGTGGATCCAAATCAGGGCGAAAATTTTATCCTGCAATCTAATATTGAAAAAGAAAACGAGTTTTTAAAACTTAAAGGTATAGCCCTGCATAATGGCTATACTGCCTTAAAGATCAATTCTATATATAAAATACTTCCATAAATTATCCCTCTTTAAAAAGGTTTTTATGCCAATCGGATTATAAACAATACTTTTGCATTAAAAGTTATCCAAAATTTGAGCGATTCCCCAATATATCAATCCCGCTTTGACGCCCTAAAATGTTGCATCATAATGCCAACCTACAATAACCAGCAAAGTCTGGAAAATGTGGTACTGGATCTTTTGCAATATACCAACCATATCCTGATTGTAAATGATGGTTCTACAGATAATACCAAAACCATATTGGATAGGTTTTCTTCATTAGAAACCCTTCATTTTCAGGAAAATCAGGGAAAAGGAACAGCCTTAAGGCACGGCTTTAAAGCCGCCGAAAAACTCGGTTATGAGTATGCCATTACAATCGATTCTGACGGGCAGCATTATCCCGATGATCTGGATATTTTCTTATCGGAACTGGAAAACCGGGATTTGAACGCACCTGAAATTTTATTGGTAGGCGACAGGAATATGGGAAGGGAAGGCATCCCCGGAAAAAGTTCTAAGGGAAATATATTTTCCAATTTCTGGTTTTTAGTGGTTACCGGCACCCAGTTGCACGATACCCAAAGCGGATACAGGCTTTACCCTTTAAAAGTGGTAAATTCTATTAAGCTTTACACCAAGAAATTCGAACTTGAAATTGAGGTTATTGTCAAAGCCTCCTGGAGAAAGGTAGATGTCCGCAATATCCCCATCAAGGTATTTTACCAGGAAGAGAACCGGGTGACACACTTTAGGCCGTTCAAGGATATTACCAGGATCGTGCTCTTGTATATGTGGTTTGTGCTGGTGAGTTTTTTATATATACATCCTCGTAATAAATATCAGGATTTCAAGGAAAAAGGTTTTAAAAGATTTTGGAATGAAGATATTCTTAAAAGTCAGGAACCCGCCCATAAAAAGGCCGCAGCAATTGCTCTGGGTCTTTTTGTAGGAATTTCACCCTTATGGGGTTTGCATACCATGTTGGTATTTTTACTTGCCACGGTTTTTAAATTAAACAAGATTATCGCTTTTTTATTTTCCAATATCAGTATTCCGCCGCTTATCCCGGTAATAATATATGCGAGTTATCAGGCTGGGTCGCTGATGACTGGAAATGGTTTTTCCTGGGAAGTGAAATTAGAGGATTTTGATTCTACCACCGAGGTCTTTCAGGGGCTTTGGCAATATATTTTGGGCAGTTTTGCCCTTGCAGGAATGGTGGCTTTATCTATGTGGATCGTATTTTATTTCTTATTTTCGATTTTTAACCAAAAGCAGGTGGTAAAACCATAGATGTTAAAAATTCATAACTTTTTAAATAAGCATAAAAAGAGCGGTATTCTAATTGGATTGTTCTTTCTGGCGAGTGTGGTTTTCCTTGCCTCCAGGATTACTTTGGAAGAAGACGTAACCAGCCTGATCCCTTCCGGAGAACGACAGGACGTACTCAAAAAAGTATTGGCACAAACCGAGTTTTCGGATAAAATTATCGTGGCCATTTCCTCTACTTCCGAAGAATCCAATCCGGATGAACTCACTCAATATGCCCAACAGTTTATAGATTCCATCAATACGCAAATTCCTGAATTTGTTAAGAATATCCAGGGAAAAGTGCCCGAAGAAGGTATCAGGGAGATATATGATTTTGTATATAATAATTTGCCGTTATTTTTAAATGAAACCGATTATAATGCAATCGAAACCCGGTTGGGAAAAGATAGTATCCAAAACCGATTGAAGGAAAATTACAAGAATTTGATCTCTCCCGCCGGACTTGTTACAAAAGAATACCTTTTTAAGGACCCGCTTTCCATCACTTATCTGGGCCTTAAAAAACTGGAAGAATTACAGGTAGGCGATGACTTCGAGCTTTATAATAACTATTTGATCACCAAAGATCATAAGCATTTGTTACTTTTTCTTTCGCCCAGTTTACCAGCCTCGGAAACAGATAAAAACAGCCTTTTTGTCAAAAAATTACATGAGATCCAGGCAAACCTGGATCAGGAATTTAAAGGGGTAAAAGGTGAATTTTTTGGTGGGGTATTGTATTCGGTAGCCAATGCGAATCAAATTAAAAAAGACATCAAAATTACCATTGGGATCGCAATGGTAATTTTATTGGTCCTGCTCGTTTTTTATTACAGAAAGATTTACGTTCCACTTTTGATCTTTGTTCCAAGTATAATAGGAGGGATAACTGCCATTGCATTTCTATACCTGTTAAAAGGCAGTATTTCGGCTATTTCAATTGGTATTGGCGCGATTTTATTGGGAATAAGTATAGATTATGCGCTGCATATCCTCACGCATTACAGGAACAACAGTGATCTTTCCCAACTTTATAAAGATGTAACAACTCCTGTTTTAATGAGCAGCGCCACCACCGCTATCGCATTTTTATGTTTGTTGTTTGTACATAGTGCAGCATTAAATGATCTTGGGATTTTTGCGGCGGTAAGTGTAATAGTTTCCTCAATATTCTCCTTGATCCTGATCCCGCTGTTTTATAAAGCGCCAAAATTTGCTATAGCTAATAAATCGACATTTATAGATAAAATAAGCGCAATTGATTTTCATAAAAAGAAACCGTTGGTAATTTTTATGATCTTATTATTCCTGGGAGGATTGTTCTTTTTTACCAAAGTAGAATTCAACAACGATCTTTCTGCAATTAATTATCAACCTACAGAGATAAAACAGGTTGAAGAAAACATAGAAAATATTGCGGGAAGGGCTGCAAAATCGATTTATTTGGTTTCTTATGGAAATTCTACCGATCAGGCTTTAGATTACAACAACAGTTTATATAATGAGCTCAACAATCTCAGAAATAAGGGCGAAATCACCAATTTCAGCAGTATTGGAGGGGTAGTGCTATCTACAAGTACCCAACTGGGGAAAATGGAACAATGGCAAAATTTCTGGAGCCCGGAAAAAAGGCGACAAATTCAGGCGAATTTGATTGAAGAATCGGCTGAATTAGGATTTAAGCCTGAAAGTTTCGAAAACTTTTATCAGCTGCTTTCGAAAGATTTTAAGCCAATCGATTTGGAAGATTACCGCACCACCACAAACCTGTATTTAGACGATTTTATTTCTTCCGGTTCCAATTTTTCAACTGTCACCACCTCGGTTGATATAAAAGAGAAAGATATAAGTGCAGTATTAAAAAAAATCCAGGGTGATGAACATTTGGTGGTTGTAGACCTAAAACAGATCAACCAAAGTTTTTTGGGCAACCTGAAGAACGATTTCAATAAACTGATCGCTTATTCTATAATTGCAGTATTCCTTGTTCTTTTGTTCTCTTACCGCTCGCTGGAATTGACTATTTTAACCTTGTCCCCAATCTTGATTACCTGGGTGATCGCTTTGGGCATAATGGCTGTTTTAAATATAGAATTCAATATTTTGAATATCATTATTTCTACCTTTATTTTTGGTCTTGGACTGGATTACAGCATTTTTATTACCAATGCATTTTTAAAGGAATACGAATTTGGGAGCGCGGTTTTAAAAACCTACAGAACTTCCATTTTGCTATCGGTAATTACAACTTTGCTGGGAATTGGCGCATTGTTTTTTGCGAAACATCCTGCCTTGCAATCTATTTCGCTGGTATCAATAATTGGAGTGATTTCCGCGGTTTTTACAGCCTTTATACTTCAGGGGTTTTTATTTGAAGCCCTCTTCTTAAAGCGGATAAACAAAGGATTGCCGGCATTTAATTTTAAACGGATCCTTACGGCATCAAAAAATGCCATAAAAAAAGACAAATTGTATTTTAAAGCTGAAGTTTATGATAATTACAGGTATAAAAGTGTTTTTTCCGAAGTAAAAAAAGAGTTTGAAACCGATAGGGAACGCTATTTAAAACTTGCCGGATTTATAGAACAGAAAGAAAATGTCCTTCATTTTTATTCAGGTTTAGGTATTTTGCCTATTTATTTGAGCTATAAAAAACCCGGGAATAAAATAGTGGGTTTTGAACCGGATATTAAGCGAAATCAAATTGCGGATAATTGCTTTGCAGCAAATTCGTGTAATTTAACCTTTACAGATGATATCTCGGAATTAACCGAAGAATACCAAGTATTTTTAATATCTAAAGAACCACTGTTCAGTTTTGAGAAGGAATTAAAGGAGATGCTTGCCAAACATGCTAAAAAAGTTATTATTTTAGATGCAGAATATTCCTATCGCTGGATTCTTGATTTAAATTTTGAAATTATCTACCGACAAAATGAAGTGGTTGTGCTTCAAAAAATGGAATAAGGAACTGATATTATGATGAAGCAGATGATAGTTAAAATATTATTTCCTATTTTCTTTCTGCTCTTGCTGAATGCCTGCGGAATCCGAAAATCCAAGCAAGACTTTCCCGATTTAACTGCAATAAAAAAAATTGATACCCTTAGAATTCGTCGTAATGACAGTTTGTTCACCATAGGAAAGAACTCGCTTTTCAAAAACAAATACGGAATTTGGGAACTATATGTTGAAGGCACCCCCCTTGAACTCGGAATGGTAAATGGCAGTTTAACCCGGGAACTTAGGAAAAAGCAGGAAAATGCCATTTTTGAAAGAATGGAAAGTATTGTACCTCCCGGAGGCTATCAAAATTTTTTGGCTAAAGTTGTGGCCTGGTTCAGCCGGAAAATGTATTTACATGTTCCGGAAGAGTACAAAGCCGAAATTTATGGAATTTCCCGTTTTTCTTCCCATAAATATGACAATTTTGCCCCGCCTTACCTACGCTCGCTTTATTTGCATGGAGCGCACGACATTGGTCATGCGTTGCAGGATTTTATGCTTGTGGGTTGTACTTCCTTTGCCGCCTGGGATTCTAAAACACTGGACGGTCAACTGCTTTTGGGCAGGAATTTCGATTTTTATGCCGGGGATAAATTTGCCGAAGAAAAAATTATCGCCTTTATAAACCCGGATCAAGGCCATAAATTTATGATGTACACCTGGCCCGGAATGATCGGGGCGGTGAGTGGTATGAATGAAAAAGGAATTACCGTAACCATAAATGCCGGAAAAACAAGAATTCCTTTAATAGCCAAAACCCCAATAACCCTTGTAGCAAGGGAAATTCTCCAATATGCCGAAAATACTGATCAAGCCATTGAAATTGCCCGAAAAAGGGAGGTTTTTGTTTCGGAAGCAATTATGGTTGGCAGCGCTTCAGAAAGAAAAGCGATTTTGATTGAAGTTTCTCCCGGGAATATTGGGGTGTATGATGTTGAAAATTCAAATCAATTAATTTGCAGCAACCACTTTCAAAGCGAAATTTATGCTGAAGACAAGCGAAATTTAAAGGCTATTGCAGAAAGTCATTCCGTATATAGGTATAAAAGGATGGAAGAATTATTGGCACAAAACGATGCGCTCACCCCGCGAAAAGCCGCCGGGATCCTCAGAAATAAAGAAGGCCTGAATGACGCTAAATTGGGATTGGGAAATGAGAAAGCCCTAAACCAGCTTCTGGCACATCACGGGGTCATTTTTAAGCCCGAAGAAGGAAAGGTTTGGGTTTCTGCCAATCCATATCAATTGGGTGCTTTTGTAGCCTACGATCTGGATGAATCCTTTAAAAAATTTGAAGCAGGAAATGCAAACCAAAGCCTATCAATAGTAGCCGAAACTATTCCCGAAGATGATTTTATTCATACAAAAGCTTATCGGGATTTTAAAGGGTTTCGTGTTTTGAGTGAGTCCCTTTCAAAATCAATTTCAGTCGGGAAAAAAATCCCGGAAGAAAAAATAAATGAATTAATTGGGTTAAACCCTTATTATTGGAAGGTTTATGCATTGGCCGGGGATTATTACTTTCAGCAAAAACATTATAAAAAAGCAATTATCTATTACAAACAAGCTCAAAGTAAGGAAGTTACTACCTTATTGGATGAGCGGAATTTGGAAAAAATGATCAGGAAAAGTTATCGAAAATTATAAAATATATGTCAAACATTTATACAGCTTCTTCAGGGGAAATCAAACATTTACAATGGTTACAGCTGGAAAAGCAACTCTTGTACTTTCAAAAAAAATCCGTTTTTTATAGGAAAATGTTCAAAAAGAACGAGATAGATCCCGGTAAAATCAATTCTTATCTCGAATTTCAAAAAATCCCGATTACCACGAAGGAGGATGTTCAGGAATTCAATGAAGATTTTTTATGTGTGCCGGAGAGTGAAATTATAGATTTTGTGACCACTTCCGGAACCCTTGGTAAACCGGTGAGTTTTGCCTTAAACGAAGCCGATTTGCAACGTTTGGCCACAAATGAAATGGAATCATTTAAAATGGTCGGTATAAAAAAGGAGGATGTGGTGCAAATTACCACCACTTTGGACCGACGTTTTATGGCAGGGATGGCTTATTTTTTGGGATTGCGGAAACTGGGAGCGGGAATTATACGTACCGGTAGCGGATTGCCCCAACTGCAATGGGATTCCATCGCCAGGTTTAAACCCAAATACCTTGTGGCGGTTCCTTCATTTTTGCTCAAGATGATCGAGTATGCAGAATTGAATAATATTGATTGTAATAATTCTTCGGTTAAAGCTGTGATTTGTATTGGCGAACCAATCCGGGATCTGGAATTTAAACTGAATTCTTTGGGAAGTAAAATCTCCAAATTGTGGGATATTGAATTGTTTTCCACCTATGCCTCGACTGAAATGGCCA
>Ga0307487_1000590_pt1 | contig 27939 bp, 24 predicted proteins | sample CBIW12metaG_FD_203665 | JGI IMG/M metagenome (GOLD analysis project Ga0307487, IMG submission 203665) | Sea-ice brine microbial communities from Beaufort Sea near Barrow, Alaska, United States - CBIW 1.2 | ecosystem: Environmental > Aquatic > Marine > Coastal | place: USA: Alaska | collected... | reverse complement strand
TTATTCATACCATTGAAAAGCGTCAGGGTCTTAAAATTGCCTGTCTGGAAGAAATTGCCTTCGATAAAAAATATATTTCCAGAGAACAACTGCGTGAGCTGGCAACTCCGTTGAGCAAAAATGAATACGGGGAATATTTGATGAGAATTTTAGATAAAAAATAAGCAATAATCTGAAACTTCTTTTGAGTAAAATACTTCGATAAAGGAAAAATCCTGGTTAATTGAAATTTTCATCTTTATCCAAGTTTATAAATTCTATATTTGCCCCTGTTTTAAATTCTCAACTTCGCAGTTAGGAAGTGTGAATAATGAGGTGCTTTTTCAACTATAAACAAAAAAACTACAAGCCATAAACTACAAACTACAAACTACAAACCATCTCAATTCTCAATACTAAATACTCAATACTACTTAATGCTTTTTAACTCGTTAGATTTCGCGATCTTTTTACCGATAGTATTTGTGCTCTATTGGTTTGTTGTCAACAAAAACCTCAAGCACCAGAATATTCTTATTGCAGTGGCAAGTTATGTTTTTTATGGCTGGTGGGATTGGCGGTTTTTGGCTTTGATCCTTTTCAGTACCCTGGTTGATTATGTGATTGGGGTAAGTTTGGGGAAGGAGCAAAATTTAAACAAGCGAAAAATACTGCTGTGGATAAGTATACTGGTAAATCTGGGGTTTTTAGGCTTCTTTAAATATTACAATTTTTTTCTGGATAACTTCAAATCGGCATTTACGTTTTTTGGATCCGAAATAAATGCAAATTCGTTAAATATTATCCTTCCGGTAGGGATTAGTTTTTATACATTTCAAACCTTAAGTTATACTATAGATGTATATAAAAAACGGCTGGAACCAACCAAAGATTTTATCTCCTTTGCAGCATTTGTGAGTTTTTTCCCTCAACTCGTTGCGGGCCCTATTGAGAGGGCAACGAACCTTTTACCTCAAATGTTATCCAAAAGAAAATTTGAATATAGCGAGGCGGTAGATGGCCTGAGACAAATCCTTTGGGGTTTATTTAAAAAAATTGTTATTGCCGATAATTGTGCTACGTATGCCAACCTTATTTTCAACAATTCCGCAGACTATTCCGGTAGTACATTGGTTTTAGGAGCAATCTTTTTCACTTTTCAGATTTATGGGGATTTTTCAGGGTATTCTGATATTGCAATTGGTACCTCCAGGCTTTTCGGTTTTAAATTAATGCAAAACTTTGCCTTTCCATATTTCTCCAGGGATATTGCTGAATTTTGGAGGCGTTGGCATATCTCACTTTCTACCTGGTTCAGGGATTATCTTTATATTCCTTTAGGAGGAAGCCGGGGAGGAACCTGGATGAAAGTAAGGAACACGTTTATAATATTTATTGTAAGTGGGTTTTGGCACGGTGCCAACTGGACATTTCTCGTATGGGGAGCTTTGAATGCGCTTTATTTTCTTCCGCTTTTACTGACAAAAAGGAATCGGCAAAATCTTGAAACCGTGGCTGAAGATAGTTATCTGCCATCCATAAAAGAATTTTCCAATATGGCAATTACCTTCGGGTTAACCGTGTTTGCCTGGATATTTTTTAGAGCAGATAATATTGGGCATGCGTTTGAATATATAAGAAATATCTTTACATCTTCCTTATTTTCAAAACCGGAGATTTTACCATTAATGGTTATTTTGTTGGTCATAATGTTTGTGTTTATTGAATGGATAGGAAGGAAGGGAGAATATGCTATAGAGAAAACAGGATTTGATAAACCTAAATACGCTAGGTGGAGTTTTTATTTATTTATAGTTGTATTAATATTTTTATATAATGGAAAAGAACAACAGTTCATTTACTTTCAATTTTAATTTATGAAAAGATTTTTATTGCAAATTTTGTTTTTTGCCATATTCTCGGGAATTACGTTTCTTTTAATACTAAGTCTAGCTGATGGGAATTCAGACCCTTATTACTTAAGAGTAACTACTCCAAAACAACAGTCACTTATACTTGGAACATCTAAAGCAGCACTTGGTTTGCAACCTCATATTTTAAATGATGTCCTTGGGAGGAAGGATATGTATAATTTTGCTTTTACCATATTTCATAGTCCTTTTGGGTCAGTCTATTTAAAAAGTATTAAAAAGAAAGTCGATTCAAAAAGTAAAAATGGAATTTTTATTGTTACAATAGATCCTTACAGTATCTCTTCAAGAAGTGCTGAACCAAATAATATTGATGAGTTCAGAGAAAATGGCTCTTTTCTAGATGACCTAGTGGATATTAATATCTTTCCTAATTTTCCATATTTAATTAAACATTATAATTATTCCTATATCTATTTGCTAACCAAAAAGATGGATTATGTTAATAATGATTACTTGCATAATGATGGTTGGTATGAAGTGAATATAACAATGAAAGAGAAGGCTCTTAATGAAAGAATTACTAATAAAATTAAAAAGTACGAAAAGAATCTGGAACAATATAATTATTCAGAAGTTAGATATAATTTTTTAATTGAAACAATTGAATTTTTGAAACAACATGGTGAAGTATATTTAGTTAGACTTCCAGTTTCATACCCTTTTCTTGAAATGGAAAATAAATTGATACCTGATTTTGATAATAGGATGAACAAGCTATCTCGGGAATATGATTTAAAGTATTTAAATTTCAATAATTCAACAAATTTGTATGAATATACTGATGGAAACCATTTGTATAAAACTTCAGGGGCAGTGGTGTCGCGAAAAATTGCTGAATGGATTAAAGCGCAGGAGTGATATTTTAATGTTATTATTTTAAAAAAAATCCTGAGAATCAGGGATTAAAGTCAGGTATAATTAGGAATCGTTTTTATTTGTAAAAAAATATATTTCCAGAGATCAATTGTGTGAATTGACAACTCTATTACCCAAAAATGAATACGGGGAATATTTGATGAAGATCGTAGATAAAAAGAAGCAATAATCTGAAAACTTCTTTTGAGTAAAATACTTCGATAAAGGAAAAATCCTGGTTAATAAAAATTTTTATCTTTATCCAAGTTTATAAATTCTATATTTGCCCCTGTTTCAAATTTGTAGTTGACAATGTGGTGCTTTTCAACTACAAACTACAACCTATCTCAATACTCAATACTAATTAATGTTTTTTAACTCGTTAGATTTCGCAATCTTTTTACCAATAGTATTTGTGCTCTATTGGTTTGTTGTCAACAAAAACCTCAAGCACCAGAATATCCTTATTGCTGTGGCAAGCTATGTTTTTTATGGCTGGTGGGATTGGCGGTTTTTGGCATTGATCCTTTTCAGTACCCTTGTTGATTATGTGATTGGGGTAAGTTTGGGGAAGGAGCAAAATTTAAACAAGCGAAAAATACTGCTTTGGATAAGTATACTGGTAAACCTGGGATTTTTAGGCTTCTTTAAATATTATAATTTTTTCCTGGATAATTTCAAATCGGCATTTACGTTTTTTGGATCTGAAATAAATGCAAATTCGTTAAACATTATTCTTCCGGTAGGGATCAGTTTTTATACGTTTCAAACCTTAAGTTATACAATAGACGTATATAAAAAACGACTTGAACCAACCAAAGATTTTATATCCTTTGCGGCATTTGTAAGTTTCTTTCCTCAACTGGTAGCGGGACCAATAGAACGGGCCACAAATTTGTTACCGCAAATGTTATCCAAAAGAAAATTTGAATATACTGAGGCAGTAGATGGCCTGAGGCAAATCCTTTGGGGCTTATTTAAAAAAATTGTTATTGCAGATAATTGTGCCACATATGCAAATCTTATTTTCAACAATTCCGCAAACTATTCCGGCAGCACTTTAGTTTTAGGAGCAGTATTTTTTACTTTTCAGATTTACGGGGATTTTTCAGGTTATTCTGACATTGCAATAGGTACCTCACGGCTATTTGGTTTTAAATTAATGCAGAATTTTGCTTTTCCTTATTTTTCCAGGGACATAGCCGAATTTTGGAGGCGCTGGCATATTTCACTTTCTACCTGGTTCAGGGATTATCTTTATATTCCATTGGGTGGAAGCCGGGGAGGAACCTGGATGAAAGTAAGGAACACGTTTATAATATTTATAGTAAGTGGGTTTTGGCATGGAGCCAACTGGACATTTATCGTATGGGGTGCGTTGAATGCTATTTACTTTTTGCCATTACTGCTTACAAAAAGGAACCGGCAAAACCTTGAAACCGTGGCGGAGGATAGTTATCTACCTTCAATAAAAGAATTTTCCAATATGGCAATTACCTTCGGGTTAACCGTGTTTGCCTGGATATTTTTTAGAGCAGATAATATTGGGCATGCAATTAACTATTTAAAGGGAATATTTTCACTTTCATTATTCACTTTTCCGGAAATTATTCCTAAAACAATTTTATTATTGATTTTTAGTTTTGTCATAATTGAATGGATTGGTAGAGAAGGACAATCTGCAATGGATTTTGTTAAAAGATTTAATAATCCTTTTGTGAGGTATTCCTTTTATTTAATTGTGGCTATTGTAATTTTATTATTCGGAAATTTCGGTGAAAATCAATTTATTTATTTTCAATTTTAATAATGAAAAAATTTTTAATCAAAATATCATTGTTTTTATTTTGTGTGGGAATATTTGGTGTTTATGTTTTTAGTTTGGCAGATGGTTCATCAGATGCATTCTATTTAAGGTTTTCCTCCCCGCAGCAATCATCCCTGATTTTAGGAACATCTCGGGCAGCTCAAGGAATACAGCCAAAGATACTTAATGAAATTCTTGAAATTGATAAGGATCACAAATTTTATAATTATGCGTTTACCATAGGACATTCCCCATACGGCCCTACTTATTTACAGAGTATAAAAAACAAAATTGATCATATAACCAATAATGGGCTGTTTATTGTTACTGTGGATCCTTGGGCTATCTCCAGTATAGGAGAAGATCCAAATAATCATTCAAATTTTAGGGAAAAAGAGCGAATTCTAGGAAAAGTTACAATTAATAATTTTAACCCTAATATCCAATATCTAATATGTTGCTTTGATAAATCCTATTTTAAAATAATTAAAAATAAACATCCAAACCCTACTGTTTTTCTTCATAATGATGGTTGGTTAGAGATAAGTGTTCCCATGGATTCTGTAAGTGTAAATAAAAGGACCTTTAATAAAATTAGCAACTACCGAAATGTTAACCTGCCTATGTATCATTTTTCGGAAGTAAGGCTCATATATTTAGATAAAATTATCAGGTATTTGCAGGAATATGGGTCAGTTTATTTGGCAAGACTACCTATGCATCCAAAAATGTTAGAAATAGAGAATAGCCTTATGCCTGATTTTAATGAGAAAATTAATCAATTGGCAACATCAAGAAAGATTCCATATTTAGATATGACCGTTCATAATGAACATTACAAATACATTGATGGAAACCATTTGTATAAAACTTCAGGGGCTGTGGTGTCGCGAAAAATTGCTGAATGGATTAAAGCGCAAGAGTAAATTTTTTTGTTATTATTTAAAAAAATCCTGGAAATCAGTGATTAAAGTCAGGGATAATTAGGAATCGTTTTTATTCTGAAAAAATATATTTCCAGAGAACAATTGCGTGAATTGACAATCCCATTAAGCAAAAATGAATACGGGGAATATTTGATGAAAATTGTAGATAAAAAATAATACTCGGGTTTTTTCTGTTAACCGCTTTCAAAGCTAAAGAATAGAAATGAAATGTTAAAGAAATCCCATTGTGATGTATCATAATTAATAGGATTTACCCGTTCTTTCACAATCAGATCCACCCCATTGTGGATAACTCTGAACCTTTTCACATTATTTTAATATTTCACATTCTACATCTTAAATTAGAAACCTTACCTTTGCCGCCTGATTCTAAAAACGATTTATGCATAAGGAACAATTTTTAAAATTAAGTTCTAAAAAAATATTGGTTACAGGTGGAGCGGGTTTTATAGGTTCCAACCTTTGTGAAAAGCTTATAGAGCTCGGTGCGAGTGTGGTTTGCCTGGATAACTTCGCAACGGGTAAAAGGGAAAATCTTTCCGAAATTATAGAACATCCCAATTTCACCTTAATAGAAGGAGACATCCGAAATCTTGAAACCTGTCATAAAGCAGCCAAAGGAGTGGATTATGTTTTTCACGAAGCCGCATTGGGATCGGTACCACGTTCTTTAAATGACCCGATTACCACCAACGATGTGAATGTTTCTGGATTTTTAAATATGTTGGTCGCTGCCCGGGATGCTGAGGTAAAACGCTTTGTATATGCGGCCAGTTCATCTACCTACGGCGATTCAGAAAATCTGCCAAAGGTAGAAGATGTGATAGGGAAACCGCTTTCTCCTTATGCCATCACCAAATATGTAAACGAGCTATACGCCGATATTTTTAAATCTGCCTATGATCTTGACACTATCGGACTTAGATATTTCAATGTTTTTGGAAGAAAACAAGATCCGGATGGAGCTTATGCAGCGGTAATACCAAAATTCGTTATTCAGTTGATGAACCACGAATCTCCTTTGATTAACGGAGACGGCACGTATTCTAGGGATTTCACTTATATAGACAACGTAATTCAAATGAATCTTCTGGCACTTACTTCTGAAAATAAAGAAGCCGTAAACCAGGTGTACAATACCGCAGTGGGTGACCGAACAAATTTGCTGGAACTTACAACTTTGCTGAAAGAATATTTGTCCAAATATGATCCTGAAATAGCGAAAATTGAAATCAAACACGGACCAAACAGGGCAGGTGATATTCCTCATTCGCTGGCTTCGGTCGAAAAAGCTAAAACATTGCTGGGATATGATCCTCAGTTTAAAATTGAAGCCGGCTTGAAGGAGGCGGTGGAGTGGTACTGGAGAAATTTAAAATGACTTGGAGACTTGGTGAAGAGGAGGCTTGGTGAAAAAGGGACTTGGTGAAGAAGGGACTTGGAGACTTGGGGACTTGGGGAAAAGGAGACTGTGAGAAAGAGAGACTTGGAGAAAAAGGGACTTGGTGAAGAGGGGACTTGGAGACTTGGTGTGTAGGAGACCTAGGGAAAAAGGGGACTTGGAGAATTAAATAAATATAGATATTGGAAAAAATACGGACTCATAAGGATTTAAGGGTGTATCAACTTTCATTTGAAGTAGGAATGGAAGTCTTTAGGATTTCGAGAACATTTCCACGGGAAGAAGTATATTCCTTGACTGATCAAATCCGAAGATCCTCTCGTTCGGTTTCGGGTAATTTAGCTGAAGCCTGGAGAAAACGCCGATATCCAAAATCTTTTGTTTCTAAATTATCAGATGTGGAAGGTGAAGCTGCAGAAACGCAAGTTTGGTTAGATTATGCTTTAGCTTGCGATTATATAAGTGAAGAGCAACATGCGCCTCTTTTTAAAAAATACGATTCAATTTTAGGAATGACAGTTACAATGATTACAAATCACGATAAATGGACTTTGTAACAAAAAAATTTATAAAGTAAATAAGTAAAAAACAAAATGAACGGCAATAAAAATAATTCTCAGGAAAATTCCAATTCCCCCAGTCACCAAGTCCCCGGTTCTCATTTCCCCAGTCCCCAAGTCCCCCAGTCCCCAAGTCCCCGCATTGCAGTTATAGGTCTTGGATACGTAGGTCTTCCATTAGCCAGATTGTTTTCTACTAAATTTCCGGTGATAGGATTTGATATTAATCAAAATAGGGTAGATGCACTAAAAAATGGTCATGACAGTACATTAGAAGTTGAAGATGATCTTTTAAAATCGGCATTGGTGGATAAACCATCTGAAAAGAGCGGTCTTTTTTGCACAACGAATCTGGATGACATTAAAAATTGTAATTATTACATTATTACTGTTCCTACTCCGGTAGATAAAAACAATCGTCCGGATCTTACTCCTCTGTATAAAAGCAGTGAGACAGTTGGGAAAGTTTTGAAAAAAGGTGATATCGTAATTTACGAATCTACCGTATATCCCGGTGTGACCGAGGATGAATGTGTTCCGGTACTCGAAAAAGCAAGCGGCTTGAAATTCAATGTAGATTTCTTCGCAGGCTATTCTCCTGAAAGGATCAATCCGGGTGATAAAGAACACACAGTTGAAAAAATATTAAAGGTAACTGCGGGTTCAACACCTGAAATTGGCAAAAAGGTCAATGACTTATATGCCACCGTTATTACCGCCGGGACGCATTTGGCTCCTACAATTAAGGTCGCAGAAGCAGCTAAGGTGATTGAAAACTCTCAGCGCGACATCAACATTGCATTTGTAAATGAACTGGCCAAGATCTTCAATATGATGGATATCGACACTCAGGACGTGTTGGAAGCAGCGGGTACAAAATGGAACTTTTTGCCCTTTAAACCGGGCCTTGTTGGCGGACATTGCATTGGAGTAGATCCCTATTATTTAGCTCAAAAAGCCCAGGAATTGGGATATCATCCTGAAATTATACTTGCCGGCAGAAGAATGAATGACTCTATGGGCCAATATGTTGCAAGTGAAGTTGTTAAACTAATGTTGCAAAATGACCTGAAGGTAAAAGGAGCAAATATCCTTGTTCTTGGAATTACCTTTAAGGAAAACTGTCCCGATGTCAGAAATACGAAGGTAGTTGATGTTATCAGGAATCTTAAAGAATACGGAACAAATGTGACTATATTTGATCCTTTGGCCAATCCGGCAGAAGTAATGCATGAATATGGTTTGGAAACATCCATCACGATGCCTTCAGAGAAATTTGACGCGGTTGTACTGGCTGTTTCTCATAAGGAATTCTTGGCACTGGATTTGGATAAATTCAAAAATGGAAGTACAGTTGTGTATGATGTTAAAGGTGTTTTGGGAGATAGATGCGATAAAAAATTATAATAGTTAATTGGGGATTGGTTCATTTGTGATTAGTTAATTAGAGAATAGATAACTGATAATTTTTGGATTGAATTCAAAATTATATGTTTCCGAATGATAGAAATTTTTTAAAATCTCAAATGCGTTTTAGTAATTATTATACCAGTTCAAATAACTATTCAACCAATTAATCAAATATGGCTTCTAATTTTGAGACTTTAGATTGTTGGAAAGAATGCTATAGTTTAAAGCTTTATGTAAAGCAGGAAATTTTAATTAAACTACCGAAAACCGAGCGTTTTGAATTATATTCCCAGTTATTGAGATCAGCGAGGTCTGGCACTGCAAACATTGCCGAGGGATGGGGAAGATATCATTACAAGGAGAATATCAAATTTCTTCTGAACGCAAGAGGATCGGTAGCTGAAATATTAGACCATGGAATTGAGGCAAAAGATTGCGATTATATTTCAGAAGATGTGCTTAAAGCACTTCGGAATAAGGTAGAATCATGCCTGAGGCTAATAAATGGTTATATCAAATATTTGAGAAATAGAACTAATGAATAAATAGAAGTTAATTTTTAAATAGTTTATCCGACTTGGAGATTAATTAACTAATTAACTATTTAACCAATTAACTATTTAACCAATTAACTATTACAAATGAACATAAAAAATATCTGTTGTATTGGAGCAGGTTACGTAGGAGGTCCAACAATGGCCGTAATAGCAAAAAATTGTCCTGATATAAATGTTACAGTTGTAGATATCAACGAAAAGAGGATCGCTGCCTGGAATGATGAGGATGTAGAGAATATTCCTATTTACGAGCCGGGATTGTCTGATATAGTGAAAGAAGCCCGCGGGAGGAATTTGTTCTTTTCAACCGATGTGGACGGAGCTATTGATAAAGCTGATATGATATTTATTTCAGTGAATACGCCTACCAAAACCTACGGAATTGGAAAGGGTATGGCTGCCGACTTGAAATTTATAGAACTATGCGCGAGACAAATTGCCAGGGTTTCGAAAAACGATAAAATTGTTGTTGAAAAATCAACATTGCCGGTGCGTACAGCCGAGGCTTTGAAAAATATTTTGGATAATACCGGGAACGGGGTGAATTTTCAAATTCTGTCAAATCCTGAATTTTTGGCTGAAGGTACCGCAGTGCAGGATCTGTTGAATCCGGACAGGGTATTAATTGGAGGTGGAATTGATACCGAAAAAGGTAAAAATGCGGTCGATGCTTTGGTAGATGTATATGCTCAATGGATCCCGAAAGCACAAATCCTTACCACAAACCTTTGGTCTTCGGAATTGTCCAAGTTAACTGCGAATGCCTTTTTGGCACAGCGAATTTCAAGCATTAACGCGATGAGCGAGATCTGCGAAAAAACCGGGGCCGATGTGGATGAAGTTGCTAAAGCGGTGGGAATGGATTCCAGAATTGGGCCAAAATTCCTGAAATCTTCTGTAGGTTTTGGAGGTTCTTGTTTTCAAAAGGATATTTTGAACCTGGTTTATATTTCCAAATCTTTTGGATTAAATGAAGTTGCCGATTACTGGGAACAGGTAATTATCATGAACGACCATCAAAAAAGGCGTTTTGCGGAAAAAATCGTAAAAACCCTGTACAATACGGTTTCCGGTAAAAAGATCGCTTTCTTAGGTTGGGCTTTTAAAAAGGACACCAACGATACCCGCGAATCTGCCGCTATTCATGTTGCAGATTATTTGCTGAACGAGCAAGCCGAAATAGTGGTGTATGATCCAAAAGTAACTAAAGAACGGATCTATGCAGATCTGGAAGCTTTAGGCACTCATAGCAGTGAGGAAATTCGCGACAGGGTGAAAGTAATAAACACTGCAGTGGAAGCCTGTAAAGATGCTCACGCCGTTGCAGTTTTAACCGAATGGGATGAATTTAAAGAATTAGATTGGAAAGGGATCTATAATGATATGCTTAAACCGGCATTTTTGTTTGATGGCAGAAGATTATTGGATAAGGACGAATTGAAGAAAGTTGGGTTTGAGGTTTTTGTGATTGGGAGTTAAGTGAAGAAATTATATTTCGATTTAATTTAAATTTTTGAATTATGAATATTTTAATTACCGGAGGAGCCGGTTTTATTGGTTCTCACGTTGTTCGGCGCTTCGTTAATAAATATCCGGAATACGAGATATTTAATTTGGATGCATTGACCTATGCCGGTAACCTGGAGAACCTTTTAGATATAGAAGAGAAACCAAATTATCATTTTATAAAGGTTGATATTAATAATGCCGAGGAAATTAATAGTTTATTCTCAAAATATAAGTTTGATAAAGTCATCCATTTAGCAGCCGAATCTCACGTAGATCGTTCAATTACAGATCCTTTGGCATTTTTAAAAACCAATGTTATTGGAACCATGAATTTGCTAAATGCTGCCAAGGAAACCTGGGAAGGAGATTTTCAGAACAAACTGTTTTATCATATCAGTACCGATGAAGTTTATGGAACTTTGGGTGAAACCGGACTTTTTACAGAATCCACTGCTTATGATCCCAATTCGCCATATTCCGCATCAAAAGCCAGTTCCGATCATTTTGTGAGGGCTTATGGCGAAACTTATGGTTTACCTTATATTATAACCAATTGTTCTAATAATTACGGGCCCAATCAATTCCCGGAAAAACTAATCCCTCTTTTTATTTATAATATTATTGAAGGGAAACCTTTACCGGTTTATGGCGACGGAAAATACACAAGAGACTGGTTGTATGTTATAGATCATTCAAGTGCCATCGATCTTGCCTTTCATAAAGGACAAAACAAGGCAACTTATAATATAGGTGGATTTAATGAATGGCAAAATATAGATTTGGTGAAATTGCTATGTAAAATAATGGATAAGAAATTAGGTCGTGATGAAGGTACTTCTGAAGGCTTGATCACATATATTAAGGATCGTCCTGGACATGATAAAAGATATGCTATAGACGCTTCCAAGATCAATAAAGAATTGGGATGGGAACCATCTGTAACATTTGAAGAAGGCCTGGAAAAAACCATTGATTGGTATTTGGATAATGAAGATTGGTTGAAAAATGTGACTTCTGGGAAATATCAGGGTTATTACAAGAAACAATATAATTATTAATTTATGAAAGGTATAATTCTAGCAGGAGGATCAGGATCACGTTTGTTTCCAATTACAATTGCTGTAAGCAAACAGCTTTTGCCGGTTTATGATAAACCCATGATTTACTACCCACTTTCGGTATTAATGCTTGCCGGAATTAGAGAGATATTATTTATAACAACACCGCATGATCAGTTAGCATTTAAAAAACTATTAGGAGATGGATCTCAAGTAGGTTGTAAATTTGAATATGAAGTACAGGAGGCGCCTAATGGTTTAGCTGAAGCTTTTACTATAGGTGAAAAATTTATAGGGAAAGAGAAAGTAGCCTTAGTTTTAGGAGATAATATTTTTTATGGAAATGGATTTGGATCTCTATTACGTAGTAAAGTGAATGTAAGTGGAGCGGCTATATTTGCATATCCGGTTAAAGATCCTGAACGTTATGGGGTGGTTGAATTTGATGAGGATTTTAAAGCATTAAATATCGAAGAAAAACCGGAAGTTCCAAAATCTAAATACGCAGTCCCTGGTTTATATTTTTATGACAATAAGGTTGTTGAGTATGCTAAAAATGTGAAACCCTCTGATCGTGGAGAAAAAGAGATCTCCAGTATTAATCAAATGTATTTGGATGCGGGTAATCTGGAAGTAGGAGTGATGACAAGAGGTATGAGCTGGTTTGATACAGGTACAGTTGAATCTCTGGATGATGCAACAGAGTTTATAAGGGTATTGCAAAACAGGCAGAGCACCATGATAGGATGTATTGAAGAAGTAGCTCTTATCCATAATTTTATAAATAAAAATCAATTTGAGAATGCAATTGAAAAATATGGTAAGAGTAAATATGGAGAATACTTAAAGGAAATTAATAAATAATTATTTTATCTCTAATCTCTTAAAAACATGTGTGTTTTAGCCCAGTTATTTTCTAAGTAAATATCAATTTGTATGAATAAAATATTCAATCTATTCAAAAGATTATACAATAAAAAAATTGATGCTTCCGGGTTAGCAATTTTTAGAGTAATATATGGTTTAGTTTTGTTAGCTGATGTTATTCAGTTGTTTTACTTCAGGCATTTGATATTTGACAAAATTCCATTCCTAATACCTGCAGAAATTAATTTTGGAATTCCACTCATTGCTTGGATGATCACTATTGTTTTTATAATCTTTGGGTTATTTACTAGGCAAGCTACTATAATTAACTACATATTTTCACTCGTTTTCTTATCTACTATTGATACCTATGAATATCATATGTACTATATATATATGGGTGTGAATTTTATGTTGATATTTATAAATATTTCCAAAACTGGTTCTTTAGATTCACTTTGGTTAAAGCTAAAACATTCGAATACAAGAGTTACTTACAATCCATCTAGTAATACTTCTGTTCTCAACTATTATATTTTAGTCCTAATCGGCATTGCATTTATTTATTTTGATTCTGTTTTTTATAAATTAGCATCTCCATTATGGCTTAATGGATTGGGAGTATGGCTTCCAGCATCAATTCCTCAAATAACCCATATTGATTCCTCAGTTATTTTAAATCAAAAATGGTTTATGTTGGGGATGGGGTATCTGACCCTCTTTTTTGAAGCAATATTTATTTTTGTTTTCTTTCGTAAAAATTGGAGAGTGCCATTACTTATTATTGGAATCGGACTACACTTAGGAATCATTTTAGAATTTCCAATTCCAAGATTTGGCCTTGGATTTATAGCTTTGTATCTTTTAATGGTTCCGGTAAGTTGGTGGAGTAATTTAAAACAGAGGTTGAAATTCAAAAAGCCACGATTAACTTTTTTCTACGATGAGGAATGTCCATTATGTAATAGAACTAAGATCATTTTAGGTCATCTGGATTATTTCAATGCAATAGAATTTAAAGGGGTTCAAACTTATGGTTTTGAAGATGAAAGATTGAAGTCCTTTACTAAAGATGAACTTCTTGATAATATTTATTCTATCACCCAAAAGAACAAAGTCCTAAGAGGGGTAGATGCTTATAAAAAATCTTTTAAATATATCCCCTTATTATTTCCTTTAGGGCTATTTATGAGCTTACCTGGCATTTACCATCTTGCCAAGGTTGTATATAATAAAATAGCTCAAAATCGATTTGTGGATCGTTGCACCGAAGAGAACTGCGGATTTACACCACCTACTTTTCCCAAGAATAACGATGAAATGAAAATTTCTAAAAACATTAGCCTACAGGATATAAAATTATATGGAATTATACTTGGTGTTGTAATGTTATGCTTCCTACAATTAAATTCTATTTATAATTCAACCTTATCCAATAACTTCAAAGAAGTTATTGGAATTAAGAATAGTGTTTTTGAAAAATCCATACAAACAGTATCTAGCCCAGTTTGGGCAATGAGTAGGATAATGCTTGGGATTAAAGGACATGCAGTTTTTGTAGATAGTCATTTTAAGGATTATAATCATACAATTGCTGTTGTTTATAGTAATAATAACAATGGTATATGGTTGCCTATTACTAACATGGATGGTTCACTTGGTAGTTGGCAAGTTGGTCCTATATGGGCAAAATGGGGATTTAGAGTTAATTCAGCAGATATTGATAAAGAACAATTGGATCAGGGACTTAGAGATTTTACTGCTTTCTGGGCATATAAAAACAATGTTGATCTAAAATTATCTAAATTTAAAATTTTAATAAAGCATAACGAATCTCCATCTGGGTGGCAAGAAAATTTCTTGAAAAATCAGTTAGCGAAACCTTGGATTTCTGGAGGTTATGTAGAATGGAAGGATGAGGAATTTTATTCTCATATTAAGGATATAGAAAGTTTATGATTAAAAAGCAAAAATTAGCGATTATTGGGGCTAGTTATTTGCAATGGCCTCTTGTAGAAACCGCAAATAAAATGGGAATCGAAACTCATTGTTTTGCATGGGAAGAGGGTGCTGTATGCAAAGAAATATCCGATTATTTTCACCCGATCTCTGTATTGGATAAAGAAGCCATTTTAGAGATTTGTCAAAAAGTTAAGATAGATGGCATAACCACCATTGCTACAGATATTGCGATGCCTACAATATCATTTGTGGCCGAGAAAATGAATCTTATTTCGAACTCCTTACAAACTTCCTTATGGGCTACAAATAAGGCCTTAATGCGAGAGAGGTTTATCTTGGGAAATGTGAATAGTCCTTGCTTTTTTGTGGTCAATGACCAAAATGATATGACTACCAGGACATTAAACTATCCTGTTATTGTAAAGCCTGTAGATAGATCTGGGAGCCGTGGGATAAATAAAGTTTATTCATCAGAAAATTTATCGAATGCTGTAGGTCTGGCTATTGAAGAATCTTTATCTAATAAAGCTATTATAGAAGAGTTTATTGAAGGTGAGGAAGTAAGTGTAGAAAGCATCTCATGGAGAGGTGAACATTATATTTTAACTATCACAGATAAAGTAACTACTGGAGAACCTCATTTTGTGGAGCTAGAACATCATCAACCAACAGCAAAATCCAAAGAAGTTATAAAAAGTATTAAAGAACTCACTTTAAACGCTCTTAATAGTTTGGGTATTGAATATGGTGCCGGGCATACCGAAATTAAGATTGATAATAACGGAAGTGCCTTTATTATTGAGGTAGGAGCAAGAATGGGTGGAGATTTTATAGGCTCTCATTTAGTTGAACTTTCTACTGGTTATAATTTTTTAAAAGGTGTAATAGAGGTAGCTCTTAATAAATTTTCTTTACCAAAGATGGAACAATCTGCATATTCTGGCATATTTTTTTTAAGTAAGGAATCAGAAAAGATCCTGCCTTATCTTGGTAAGAATAATATATTTGATATTAAAAAGGAAATAAATACTAATAGTTTAAAATTGTTAAAAAATAGTAATGATCGTTCTGGCTATTTAATTTATCGTTTTACTGAGAAAATTGAACTGTAATGAAAACACTTGCAATTATTGGAGCTGGTCATCTAGGTCAACAAATCGCACATTTTGCAATTACAGATGGGCATTATAAAGAGGTCGTATTCTTTGATGACTTTAATGAGGAAGAAGAGGTGAATGGTTTTGCAATTATTGGAAAAACAAGTTTAATTGAGGATTCTTTTAATAGAAAAATATTTGATGAAATAATAATTGGTGTAGGTTACAAGCATATGGATGCAAGGAAGATATTATTTAAAAATTTTGTCCTCAAAGTTCCATTTGCCATTATTGTACATTCTTCTAGTATTGTTGACTCAACAGCAATATTAGGATCTGGAACTATTGTTTATCCAGGTTCAATAATTGATGCAAATGTAAAAATAAAGGATAATATATTAATTAATATTGGTTGTTCGATCGCTCATGATACTATTATACACTCTCACTGCTTTATATCCCCAAGAGTTGCATTAGCTGGTTTTATAATTATAGGTGAGGAATGTATTCTTGGTATTAATTCAACGGTGATTGATAATATAAAAATTGCAGATGCTGTTCAAATTGGGGGAGGAACAGTTGTAATAAAAAATATTGAAAAATCGGGACTATATGTCGGTAATCCGGCAAGATTTATAAAAGAAAATTTATGATTTCATTCAATAAACCATATTTAACAGGAAATGAGTTGCAATATATAGAAGATGCAGTTCTAAAGGGGAAAATTTCCGGAAATGGATATTACACCAAACTTTGTCAGGATTACTTTGAAAAGAAATACGCATTTAAAAAATGCCTGTTAACAACATCTTGTACGGATGCTTTGGAAATGGCAGCTATCTTAATAGGTATTAAACCCGGAGATGAAGTGATTATGCCATCTTACACATTTGTATCCACGGCAAATGCATTTGTATTGAGAGGAGCAAAAATTGTTTTTGCTGAAAGCCGAAAGGATCATCCAGGTGTGGATGAATCAAAGATAGAATCTCTTATCACTTCTAAAACCAAAGCTATTGTCCCGGTTCATTATGCCGGAGTAGCTTGTGATATGGATATTATAATGGAATTAGCCGGCAAGTATAACCTGTTTGTGGTGGAAGATGCGGCACAAGCAATTGATAGTTTTTATACAGGAAAGGATGGTAAAAAAAGGGCATTAGGATCAATAGGACATTTAGCTGCCTTTTCATTCCATGAAACCAAGAATATTATATCTGGAGAAGGAGGAATGTTGTCTATAAATGATGATCGATTTATGGAAAGAGCAGAAGTGATTTGGGAAAAAGGAACAAACCGTTCTGCGTTTTTTAGGGGAGAAGTAGATAAATATGGTTGGGTGGACGTAGGATCATCTTTCTTGCCTTCAGAATTAATAGCGGCGTTTTTATGGGCACAATTAGAAAAACTTGAAGAAATTCAAAAAAGAAGACTAGAAATTTGGAATTTTTATTATCATAATTTAAAAGAATGGTGTGAAGATAACAATATAATGTTGCCCTACATTCCAGGATATGCGACTAATAATGCACATATGTTCTACCTTGTATGTGAGAATCCAAAACAACGAAAAAAACTGTTAAGCCATATTAAAGAACATGAGGTATTAGCTGTATTTCATTATTTAAGCCTACACAAAAGTCCATTTTTTGTCGATAAATATGAGGGGGGAGAATTACCGCAATCTGATTATTATTCTAATTGTTTGATTAGGTTACCTTTTTATTACCAATTGAATTTTGAGGAATTAGATTTCATTGCCAATGTTTTAAAATCCTTTGCTGGATAATAATATGAAAGATCAATTCAAAAAAAACACGCTACATGGTATTTCATGGTCAGCAGGGTCTCAGGGAATAAAGTTGATTATGAATCTTGTAATAACTTCAATTCTTGCAAGGCTTTTATTGCCAGAAGATTATGGTTTAATCGGGATGATTACCATTGCTACCGGCTTTTTATTAGTTCTAAAAGATTTTGGATTTGGTGCTGCTCTTGTACAAAAAAAGGATGTTGAAGAAATAGAATACGCTTCTGTTTTCTGGTTGAACGTCTTTATGGGTGTTTTTTTGGCAATAATTGTATTTCTATCGGCTCCATTGATCGCTTCATTTTATAATGAACCGCAACTTATTCCTCTAACAAAATATATGTCGTTAGGCTTTATCTTAAATAGTATAATAGTGGTGCCTAATAATATTTTATATAAAAAAATTCAATTTAAAAACCTCTTTATTTTAGATAATAGTTCACTATTGATAGGAGGAGTGGTAGGAATAATATTTGCATACAATGGTTGGGCTTACTGGAGTTTGGTAGCACAAAGCATAACAAATCAATTAGTTACTCTTATTGTGGTGTTTTATTTATCCAGATGGAAACCGAGTATGCAGTTTTCGAGGCAGGCCTTATCGGGGTTTACATCCTTTAGTTTGCCTTTAATTACAGATTCTAGTATTAACTATTGGGTTAGAAATCTTGATAACTTATTGATAGGTAAGTATTTAGGTAAATCTGATTTAGGGTATTATAGTAAGGCTTATAATTTAATGTTACTTCCTGTAAGACAACTTTCTGGCACTATCAAGAAGGTGATGTTTCCTTCTTTTTCCCTCATCCAGAATGATATAAAAAGATTAGCCTCCGTTTATCTAAAAATATCTGCTGTTATTGCATTTATTACATTTCCCCTTATGGCGATAATGTTTGTAACCTCAGAACATATCATTTTATTCTTGTTTGGTGAAAACTGGAATGCATGTATTCCTATTTTTAGAGTCTTATGTATATTAGGAGCATTTCAATCAATTGCTACATTGAGTGGCAATATATACCTTGCTCAAGGAAAAACGAAACTGATGTTATATGTAGGACTCTTCACGAGAAGTGTTATGATTGCTAGTATGGTAATTGGATTATTCACCGGAGGATTGATGGGCTTGGTTTATGGTTATGTTCTTTCAAGTTCATTTATGGTATTTATAGAATGGTATTTTGTTGCAAAAATTATCAATTTAAACCTAATGGATATAATTAGAAATTTATTTCCTTATTTTATTTTTTCCTCTATTATGTTAGTCTTTTTACATACACTTAAAAATAATATAACTCTTAATACGCATCTAATTAACCTTATATTTTTAAGTTTTGCAGGCGCAGTTATATACTTAATTCTGACTGTATTTTTTAAACCAAAAGCTTATAAAGAGTTGCTAATTTTATATAAAGAAAGAAGATGAATTTCCACTTAGTTAGCGATAATCCGGTTTATATAGATCATTTCATTGAAAGTGCTGAAAAATTATCTGATAAAAGAAATTGCTATGTTTTGATTTCTCCCAAGAAAAAAGAAAATATTAAATCAAATAAGGTGTTACAATTTGATTTAGATCAGGCCTTAAGTTTATTTAGGAAAGATAAATTTAATAAGGTTTTTATTCATTATCTAAATAATAAAGCAATAAGTTTTATAGATAAAATAGATAAAAATATTCCTGTTTATTGGTTTTTTTGGGGTGCCGATGGCTATAAACATCCCAAACTTCAAAAGAGTCTTTATCTGCCAGAAACTAAAAATATAGTTGATGAATTATTTCCAAAAAAAGGAATTGATCAAATAAAGAAGAAATATCGGGATTTCAAAATAAGTCAAAAGTTAAATCGTGCATTTTTAAGAATTGATTATTGTTGCACTCAGGTTAAAGGCGATTTTGATTTGATTAAATCCATTTCTCCAACTTGTAAAATGCATCACCTGTATTTTGCGTATGGAGGGATTGATAACGTCAACTATAAAAAAAGTAATAAAGTTACTAATAAAAAGTTTAATATTTTACTAGGGAATTCTGCTAATCCTTCTAATAATCATTTGGATATTTTACATATTTTATCTGGTTACACTGCGAATATTGAAAAAATTATTTGCCCTTTATCTTATTCAGGTCCTAAAGATTATATTAATCAGGTTATTTTAAAAGGTGAATTTTACTTTGGAGAAAAGTTTTATCCATTAATTGAATTTTTGCCATTAAATGAATATGAAACCATGATGGATACAATTGATATAGGAGTCTTTTATCACTCCAGGCAACAGGCTTATTCCAATACAATTATGATTTTAGGGCAAGGTAAAAAAATTTTAATGAATCCTAAATCTACCTTATATGATATGTATTTGGATTTTGGGATTAAAAATGTTTATTCAGATTTTGGGGTTTTATTAGATTCATCCATAATTGAGGATAATAAATTGCAGGAAAGATTAGGTGCGAAGATAATAGATGATTGGTATAATAATCTTCTTAATTAATGTGTAAATAAAAGAATTAAAACTCAATAGATTTAAGGATTATGAATTTATTAAGAAAGCTTAGAAAAAAAATAATTGAAGGAATTCATTGGGATTTGGAGCATTTAAATGTTCTTAAGATTTCTAAAGATTCCTTTATTCATCCTACTGTTAACCTTAGAAATGTTCAAATTAGCGGAAAAATTAAGATTGGAGAGGGAAGTAAAATTGAAAAAGGGGTAAAAATTTCAAATAAATCAAGTGTGGAAATTGGACGTTTCACCTCTATTAATGGCCCTAATACAGATATTTATTGTGGTATAAATTCGGTAAAAATTGGATCTTTTTGTAGTATCGCCCGCAATGTGACTATACAGGAATTTAATCATAATAGTCAAAATTTCACAACTTGTTTTATAGAGCAAAATTTACTGGGGAAAAGAATAAAAAATGAAACAATTTCGAAAGGCCAAATTATCATTGGAAATGATGTATGGATAGGAGCGCAATGTGTGATACTTTCAGGTGCTGAAATTGGTGATGGGGCTATAATTGCAGCAAATTCTGTTGTAAGCGGTAAAATACCTCCTTACGCAATTGCAGCAGGAACTCCTGCAAAAGTTATTAAATATAGATTTAGTGCGGGAAAAATCAAAATACTTCTTGAGAGTAAATGGTGGGTTGATATTAATAAGAATAATTACAAAAAATATTTTGAATTATTTAACAGGGAGATAAACTAATTGATATCAAATAAAACTTTAATTAAATTACAATATTTAAATTTTGATATTAAATAGGACATTAATTTTAATTGCTTAAACTCAAAAATTGATATTTATGGATAAATTTATTGTCTCTGTAATTATTCCTGTGTATAACGCCGAAAAATTTCTTTACCAATCGGTTGTGTCGGCTGTTCATTTGGAAGAAGTTGGGGAAATAATTTTAGTAGAAGATAAATCTCCCGATAATTCTCTGGAAATTTGTAATGTATTGGAGAAGCAGTTTGATAAAGTGAATCTTTTTAGGCATCCTAATGAAGAAAATAGAGGAGCAGGTGCCAGCAGGAATTTAGGAATAGAAAAATCTTCCTGTAAATTTATCGCTTTTCTGGATGCGGATGATTGGTATTTGTCAAACAGATTTGAAGTTGAAAAAGAACTTTTTTTAAACAATGATGTTGATGGTGTATATGGCGCTACAGGTTTTTACCTACAAGGGAAAGGAATGACTGAGAATAAATTAACTACGTTTAAAGAAAAAATTTCTCCCAGGCAACTATTGTCAAAAATGAGTAAATCGGAAGGTCGATTTACTACCAATGCTATTACACTAAGAAAAGAGATTTTTAACAAATCGGGATTATTTGACACTTCGTTAAAATTACATCAGGATACCCATCTTTGGTATAGGCTTGCTCATTTTGGTAATCTGGTGGCAGGAAATATTGGAACAGCAATTGCTGTAAGACGTGTTCACCCAGATAATAGAATTAAAGGAAAAAATACAAAAAGCCGAATTTTATTTCATAAGGCCGTTTTTAACGATTTTATTAATTATAAAGATGTAGATAAAAGAGCAATGAAAATAATAGTTAACAGGTATATTCATTCAATTTCTTCCGGACCAATTAATAAAATGTTCAATTACGTAAGCATCCTTTTAAGATATCCTCATATAATAAAAATTTACTTATGATCTCAGTTATTACCCCCACATATAATCGTGCACACTTATTGCCAAGATTGGTAAATAGTGTAATTAACCAAACATTTAAAGATTGGGAACTTATAATTGTAGACGACGGTTCTACAGATAATACGGCAGAGTTTATTCAACCTTTCCTGAAGGATACCCGGATCAAATATATTAAAAAAGATAATTCTGGTGCCGCCCATACAAGAAATGTGGGGGTGGATAATTCTAAAGGAGAATACATCACATTTTTGGATAGCGATGATGAAGCAAAGCCGGAATGGCTAAAGGAGATAATTAAAGAAGTTAATAAAAGCAATCCACAATTGATTTGCTGTGGTTGTGACCTAATTGATAACCACGGTAATTTGACTAAAATTAATCTACCTATCTCTCACACCGAATTATTTGGGATGCAGGATTATTTAATGACAGGAGGTGTATATATTGTAAAACGTGAAATATTTAATGATATAGGTGGATTTGATAATGAGCTCACATCCGGTCAACATTATGAGTTATCATTTAGACTTTTGCCATATATATTAAACTCGGGCGGTAAAATTGCGAACCTTTATAAGTCTTTAATTAAAATTCATATCCATCTTGGCGAACGAATTAGAGGTAATCCTGAAATGAAGTTTAAAGGGACAACATATTGCCTGGAAAAACATCAGGATTTTTTTAGTAATAAACCGAAAATTAGATCGAATTATGAAGGTGCTATAGGGAGAAATGCTTATTTAACAGGAAGGAAAAAGGAATCAATACGTTTTTTTATTAAATCTTTCAAATCTAATCCCACTCCAAAAAAATTTGGCAGACTTATAATATACGGATTTAAAAATTATTTATGAAAATGAAAATCTTAGTTTTTCATAATAGTTAAAGATAAATCCCGCTTTGAAGATGAGATTAGGTACCTTCAAATGAAGTGCAGATTCATTTCTCCTAAAGAATTAGTGACTGAGTTAAAAAAATGAATCTTTAAAAATTAGTTTCATTTTTTGGCTTTATTTTATTACGATTTTAAAAATCATAATTGCAGTATTTAAAAATGGAGCTCTATTTGAAATGAAATCAATAGCATCATGATCACTTCAACTTTGTCAATTCTATCTAATTATTTCTCCTTCAACTTTTTATGCATTCTTATAATAATTAACATTCTAAAGGCAAGTAAATTTTCATCTAAGTTTAGTTTTACATTCCTCTGAAAAAACAATCTTTTATATTTATTTGGTATCATCTGTTTTATCTGCTGAGAGAAAGTTTTCTTTTTAGTTCCATTTCTCCTAATTTTTATATTATTTAAAACGCTTTCCAGAAACTCTTTTGGGAAAATGTTTTGTGCGTAAGGTGATGTTAATTCGCTTTTAATAAGGTTTACCCAAGTTAATTCATGTAAAACTTCTTTTAGTGATGCATTGGAGTCTCTTTTAGAATAGGGAATGTCTATGTCATACTCTTTCATGATCTCCTTAAACAACTTCTTATCTTCCCTAAATTTATCCGGCATTTTACGGGTAAAGTAAATGATCTTTCTCGATAGAAAAGGGTTTATCTGCTCAATATATGGGTATTTTAAATCGGCAAGTGAAGACTGAATATAGGGGATTCTGTAGAGTTGAAATATTCTATCTTTCCAGGTAGATAATGATTCATTATTAGCTTTTTGAAGATATTCTGGAATATTTTGATTTAGTTCATTTATAAACTGATATTTTTTTAAATTATTGAAATCTTTACATAAATTCAATCCCATAAAACTTCTAATGATGAGTGGGGAATAAATCTTGTTATAACCAAAAACTTCATCACCCCGAATAATTCCTTCTATACCCCTTTCATAAATATTCTTCCAAATTAAAAAGCCATCCAAGTATCCGGTTATGTGATCTATTCTCCCTTCCCCATTGATTAAAAAACGCTTAATTATATTTTCAATATTTTCATCTTTTTTTTCAGTAAAAACAGTTTTATGATTAGTATCGATTGCTTTTGCAACTATCTGAGCTACATTAATGTCACTAGCATTATCTTCCAGAGATTTTTTAATACCCCAAGTAATTGTATTAATACTTGAGGATTTTAGTTTTGAGTATTTTTTAAGTAATAGTAAAATTGCCCGGCTATCGTGACCTCCGGATAATGTTACTGCCCATTTTTTTAGGTTAATTTCCATGGTTTTAAAAGTAGCTATTAAGCAATTTTCCAAAGCACTTTTAATAACTTCTTTAGACTCCTTTAAAGGTTCAAATGAAACAGGTATCACTTTTTTTGTTAGAGTCCATTCATTTGTATTAAGAGTGAGACATGCATCACCTGGCATTTTTTTTAATCTCTTATCCCAACTGGAAATTGGTCCCAAGGAACCATTTGATAGCATCCAGGGAATAATTTGATCATCAAATTCAAAATTGTTCAGGTATTTAATTATAGCTACTTGGGAGGTGGATGCAATAAATACATTTTCGTCCATATAATACCAGATAGCTCTAGTGCCGAGACAGTCCGTAACAACCTCTATTTTATTATTATTACATCGAAATATTGCAAAGTTTCCATCTGGATTTGTGCCGGATTTTTCCCAGTCAATATCTTGGCCAAATAAATTTCCTAACAAAATGTTTTTATTATTTCTCGTAATTGTTGAATTAGGAGAAATAAGTCCATATATTACATTTTCAAAACTGTGAATTTCTGGTTTACTTTTAATGTTGTCAGGAGTTAATTCTTCACATATTAATTGTACTCTTTTTGTGATAGTTGAGTTTATCGATTTTCCCCTGTTATATATATATAATATCTTTGCCATAATTATAATTTGGGTTTAAATTTATTCTGCTTATTGATATGAATTCAACAGTTAATCTTCTTATAATGATTTTTTAGTAGATATTAAACATTTACCTTTGCAACTTTACTAAATAAAATTTTTTGAAAAAAAGTATTAAACGAATCGTATATTCCATTTTAGGCACCCTTGATTTCACAAGGAGTTTAAATCAGGAGTCAAATTTAATAGTTTTAGCTTACCATACAGTAACAGATAGGAAGAAATTCGAGGCACAACTTCATTTTTTAAAAAACAATTATAATATTATTAATGTAGGTGAGCTTGAAGAGCATCTATTTAAAGGGAATAAGCTCCTCCCCAACTCTTTATTAATATCCTTTGATGATGGGGATATTTCCGTATTAGAATCAGGATTACCTCTACTTAAAAAACATAAGTTACCTTCGGTAATGTTTGTTATTACAAGTCTTATAGATTCAGATAATACTTTTTGGTGCAGGTGGGTGGAAAAGGCTTTTCAGAACCAAGGGAAATCTTATGCTGAAGCCAGAAGTAAAGTAAATCACCTTAAAAAGATATCCAATAAAAACAGAATGGTTTACCTGAATAGCCTTGATCCAGTTAATTCGAGACAATTGACAAAGGAGGATTTGGGTACTATGCAAAAAGGAATGATGTTTATTGGAAATCATACACATACGCATCCAATGGTTGATATGTGTACCAGGGAAGAAATAGAAAGCGAACTTAATAAATCCAGATCTTGTTTTGAAGAATGGGAATTACCCGGTTATCCCATTTTTGCTTACCCCAATGGAAATTGGGATGAACAATCGGAAAATTTACTTAAAAAAAACGGGATTAAAATTGCTTTCTTATTTGACCATAAAATAAATGCAAAAATCATTAACCCTTTTAGAATTTCCAGAATTAGAGTGAATTCTGATACTGAGATCAATGAATTTAAAGTTAAGGTTTCCGGGCTACACTCCAAATTAATGAAATTAAAGGAAAAAATTTCATGATAACATTTAGAGATATTAATTATACGGTTGATATTCCTGAGATTATTGGGCTAATTAAATTAGGACTTAGTGACAAAAACACAGTAAATTCCTTTTTGTGGAAGCATAAAGAAAATCCTTTTGGTATATCTGTTGGATTATTGGCCTGCGATGAAGAAGAAATTGTGGGTGTAAGGATGTTTATGTTCTGGGAATTTAGAAAGGGCGAGAAAATAGTAAAAGCTATCCGTCCCGTAGATACTATTATCCACCCCAATTATAGGGGAAAAGGACTTTTTAAAAAGCTTACTCTTGAGGGTTTGAAAATATGTAAAAATGAATATGATTTAGTTTTTAATACTCCAAATAAAAATAGTTTTCCGGGATACATTAAAATGGGGTGGGTGAGTTACGGAGGGAGACTCAATTTTAAAGCAGCTTTTGTTTTTCCCTTTAGCAGGAACAATATTGCTTTAGAAAGGATTCCTTTAAAACTTATAGACATTAATGATCTAAAATTAGAATATAATCAATTTCGAACCCATTTGACAAATGATTATCTTCACTGGCGATATATAGATGCCGTTTATAAATCTGTTAGCATCAGTTGTGAGGGAAAAAAGTCAATTATTATTTATAGAATAGAAAAGATAAAGGGAATAAAAATCTTAATTATAAATGAAATTTTTGGAGAGTTTCAAAATAAAATTCAGGCTATTAGACAATTAGTCTCAAAAGAAAATGCCTTTTTGATTTACTATTTAGAAAATAAGTTTTCAAAATTAGATTTTGTTTTATCTATGAATAAAGGTGATGCAGTAGTGGTTTATCGCGAAGATCATTTTAATATAATCGAAGGAATATCATTTTCTTCCGGGGATTTGGAGGGGCGTCTTTAATTTAAGATGATTTTATGCCCTTTCTTTAAATATTCCTATAAATTCGACACAATTATTATTCTCTATGAAAATTTTAATTTTTATTAATTCACTTGGAGCAGGCGGAGCGGAGCGTTCAATGGTAGAATTCGCGAAATTTTTAAAGGATAGTAATATACTTGTCAAATTTGTTTGTTTGGAAAGAAGAAAAGTTGGCCTAGAGACCGAAGTGAAAGATTACGGAATTGAAACTATTTATTTTGATATATCTAAAAGTGGTATAAAGCAGGAAGTTAATTTTGTTGTTAATGTAATTAAAAATGAAGATCCAGACATTTTACATTCTGTTCTGGCTAAATCAAATTTAGTCCTTAGGTTGAGTCGTTTTTATATAAAAAAGGGAAAATTAATTCAAAGTTTGGTAAATACCCCTTATTCTCTTGAACGGAAAAAGGACACAAATCTAGCCTGGCAAAAATTCCTGGTTATGAAACAAGTTGATAAATGGTCTGCTCGTTTAACAAAAAATATTTTTTACCATGCGATTACAAATGAGGTTCTTGAACATTATAGGCCACTTTTCAACATCAAGGACAACTTTAAAATTATTTATAGGGGAAGGAATGAAAACTCCAGCACTGAAATAACTAAAAACTCTAATTTTACTATATTGAATTCAGGTAGACAAGAGTTTGCAAAAGGACAAATAGATATACTAAAAGCTTTAAAATATATAGAAGACAAGTATGGAATCCGGGATATATATTTGGAAATTTTAGGACGAGAGGGAGGTTATACCAAAAAAATAAACACTTTTATAGACGAAAATAGACTTAAAGATATGGTTACCATTAAGGGGTTTGTAAGCAATGTAGAGGAAAGCTTATCTAAGTCTCACTTATTTATTTTTCCTTCCTATTATGAGGGACTGGGCGGAGCTCTTATAGAGGCTTTTGCGGCGAAACTGCCTTGTATTTGTTCTGATATACCTGTGTTGAGAGAAGTAGTAGGAAAAGAGGATGGCGCATTGTTTTCGCCCCCCGGAGATTATAAGGAATTAGCAGAAAATATCCTTAAACTTTATCGGGAGGAAGAGTTGAGGAATAAATTGAGCACACATTCTTATTCCCGTTTTCAAGAGGCTTTCAGGATGGAAACAATAAATAAGGAGATGTTAAATATGTATAAGGAAATATTAGGCAGCAAATAAATGAAAATCCTTCAATTAGTCACCAAACGTCAATATCGGGGAGCAGAAGTTTTTGCTGCTAATCTTAGTGGGGAGTTAATTAAACTTGGCCATGAAATACTATTTGTGGGCTTATAT
>Ga0307487_1000588_pt1 | contig 28019 bp, 22 predicted proteins | sample CBIW12metaG_FD_203665 | JGI IMG/M metagenome (GOLD analysis project Ga0307487, IMG submission 203665) | Sea-ice brine microbial communities from Beaufort Sea near Barrow, Alaska, United States - CBIW 1.2 | ecosystem: Environmental > Aquatic > Marine > Coastal | place: USA: Alaska | collected... | reverse complement strand
TGTGACGTATACACACTTTCCAGGCGTGCGCCTTCGACCACTCGGCCACCTCTCTATTAGTATTTTATTGGGATGCCAAATAACAAAAAAAAAAGTTTAACATCAAATAAGAATCGTTAATTTTATAACATTTCCCCACGCAGCGAGGTTTCAAAGATGGTTTTAAATACTTTTGGAGACAATTCCTTGCCCAAAAGGTACATTAATTTGACTACAGCTGCCTCTGTTGTGATGTCTTTTCCCGAAACTACCCCTATTTTTTTTAATTGTGTGCTGGTTTCATACTGTCCCATCGCGACACTTCCCGCAATACATTGGGTCACATTTACCACCATTAAGCCATTAGAAATATGTTTTTTCAGTAAATTCACAAACCAACTATCGGTTGGAGCATTTCCACTTCCATAAGTTTCTAGCACGACTCCTTTGAGTCCTTTCTTTGATAAAATATGATCTACCGTACTCTCACTTATCCCCGGAAACATTTTTAAGATCAATACATCATCGTTAAAAAAGGTATGCAATTTTGTGCGTTTTCTTCTATTGGTTTTCCAAAGCGCATTGTGATTTACCGATAAATGAACCCCTGATTCTGCCAGAGCAGGGTAATTTAAGGAAGAAAAAGCCTGAAAATGCTCGGCATTAACTTTTGTGGTCCTGTTACCCCTGTACAATTTATATTCAAAATACAACCCTACTTCAGAAATCTCCGGCCGCCCTTGTTTTTGCAAACCCGCTATTTGTATGCTGGTGATCAAATTTTCTTTGGCATCGGTTCTCAAATCTCCAATTGGCAATTGCGAGCCTGTAAAAATAATGGGTTTGGTTAAATTTTCAAACATAAAACTCAATGCTGAAGCACTATAGGACATAGTATCGCTTCCATGCAAAACTACAAATCCATCATAATCATCATATCGGTCATCTATAATCTGAGCAATCTGAAACCAATATTTTGGATTCATATTTGAAGAATCTATAGGCTCTTTAAAACTTATAGTATCAATATTGTGCTCCAAAAGTTTTAACTCGGGAATATTTTGAAGAAGTTCGCTAAAATTGAATGCTTTTAAGGCGCCGGTTTCAAAATCTTTGATCATACCAATAGTACCACCGGTATATATCAATAAGATATTAGAATTGACTTTCATCTAAACTTTCTTTATTAATTACCGGGTTTGCATACATCAATAAATAACTGTTAACCTCCAGCGAATTTTCAAGATCAATTCTTCGGGTTAAACGCCTTTCAAATTGCCTTTTTTCCTTTTCGGTATAATATGTCCTATGCTCCTCATTATTGTTCAACAAATCACAGGCTATGTAATTTGAAGGCCATAATTTATAATTTTTATGAATTTTTTGATCTATTCCCGAGGCGATTGCTTTTAACTGGTCGTTCACCGAGTTCTCCTCCTTTACAATACTGTTAAACCAATCTTCATTCAATACCTTTCCAGCTTCCAAATGAATGCGTCCTTTCCTGCCCAATGCACCTTTTAGGATAGAATTAAAATCTTCATGAGCCGTTTTGGTGTATTCCTCATCCATCCTCTTTGCCATTATCTCAGGCATTTTAAGCGCGTCGGTAGGATCAAATTCGTAAGAAATTGCAACCGGCACTATTTTAATTTTGGAAAAATATTCTGAAATACTCAAATCTCCTTTGGCCATCGCAAGCATTTTCAACACTCCCTGCTGTGTGACATCATTACCGTCCTTGGTGCGCCCTTCACGTTGCGCGAGCCAGACAGATCTTTTTTCTTCAATCAATAAATACCTTATATAATCTGAAAGGTTTTGCGAACTTTTTAACATCTCACGAGGACCAAGACCACGTTGCACCAAAAAATTCCGGGTCAACCTGGACAACAGCAATAAAAAAGGTTTTTTAACAAGATTATCTCCAATTGCCGAAGCGGTCATGACCAAACCCTGTTCAAACAATGCGCAATTGATCAATCCTGTATCCATTATTATATCCCGGTGATTGGATATATATAAATAGGACTCGTCACTTTTTAATTTCTCAAATCCACTATAGGTTAATCCTTCAGAGCTTTTTTCCAATACTTTTTTTACCGAAAAATAAATCACTTTAGTTTGAAAATCATGGATGGAATGGCATGATGCTACCACCTGTTCAATTTCTTCAAAGGATTTTTCGGGAAAGGTAAATTGAAGCAAAGCTTTGATCATAGGATGATTAACATACTTATGAAGCGCAGGTTGCACTTCCTGATCATGGAAAAATCTTATTTCTTCAAAGTTTGTCACGTAGATTTTTTAGTTGGCTGAGCAAATGAACAAAATTAAAAATTAAATCTTTGTATTACACGCCAAATATATTTTTAGAGTTTTGCGTGGTAATCGCAGCTACTTCTTCCAGGTCCACCCCATATATTTGGGCAACTTTTTGAGCGATCAATTTAATATATGCACTTTCATTTCGCTTTCCTCTATAAGGCGAAGGTGCCAAATATGGCGCATCGGTTTCCAAAACAAGCTGTTCCAGCGGAATTTCATTTAAAAATTTATCGACACCGCCATTTTTAAAAGTAACTACTCCCCCAATGCCCAATTTCATATTATAAGAAAGGGCTTTTTTGGCCTGCCCGTAATTTCCGGTAAAACAATGGAAAATTCCGAAGAGATTTTCGTCCTTTTCAGATTCCAGTACTTCAAATACCTCATCAAAAGCATCTCTGCAATGGATCACTATTGGTAATTTTTTTCTTTTCGCAAGTTGAATTTGATGCTTAAAAGCAATTTGCTGTTGTTTTAAGAGTGATTTATCCCAAAACAGATCTATGCCAATTTCTCCAACCGCATAAAAATCCCTTTTTTGAAATTCTGCTTCCACTTTCTTCAGCTCTTCTTCATAATCTTCTTTTACCGAAGTGGGATGCAACCCCATCATCAAAAAAACATTTTCCGGATAATCCCTTTCAAGATCATACATAGATTGGGTGTAGGATGAATCTATCGCAGGAATAAATAACCTGGTTACATTTTCCTGAAGTGCCCTGTTTATAACAGCTTTCCTGTCCTCATCAAACTTTTCACTATATAAGTGAGTATGTGTATCGGTTAAAATCATATTTGCAAAAATAATTTATTTTGAAGACCTATCTTTGTCAAAACAAAAAGAATGTTGTCTTTAAAAAATTTATTAGAAGAAAAAGGCTATTATCGCATCAAGCTGAAATATACCGAGACCAATCATTTTGAATTGACGGCAAAAATAAACAAAATAGAAGGAAACTTTATTTTGGATACCGGCGCCTCAACTTCCTGCGTGGGTTTTGACGCCGTCTCGCATTTCAAATTACTGGCAGAAGACAGTGAAGTTAGGGCAGCAGGAGCCGGAGCAACTAATATGCTTACTCAAATTGCCCAACAAAACACCCTTGAAATTATGGGCTGGAAAAAGAAAAAGATAGACCTGGTGTTGTTTGATCTCAGACATGTAAATGAAGCCCTTGTAAGCCATAAAGCCAAAAAAGTTCACGGAATAATTGGGGCCGATCTATTAAAAAAAGGTAAAGCCGTAATAGATTACAAAAATAAAGTCCTTTATCTGAAGTAACTATGAAAAATGGGGAAAAACCCCCATGTTTCTTTCTTAATTTTCTAACTAAATTAGAATTTAGAAAATAGATATATGAATCACGTTGTTAAAAGAAAAGCACTTTCGCAGTTTGGAATGATCCTTTTGGCCATTTCAGTAGTGATAGTACTATTTTTGAATATTTGGAAACTGTTCGTATTATTTTGATCATTTAAACCTAACCAAAAGTAAAAGGCAGCAATTTCTAAAATTGCTGCCTTTTACTTTTGATTATGGTTAAGTTGTGAATTAAAGTTCTAAAGCTCTTTTCACATCGTTATCCATCAACAATTCTTCCGGGTTTTCAAGGGCTTCTTTAACTGCTACCAAAAATCCTACAGATTCCTTTCCATCAATAACCCTATGGTCATAAGAAAGCGCTACATACATAATTGGCCTGATCTCTACATGGCCATTAATGGCAACAGGTCTTTCCACAATGTTGTGCATTCCCAAAATTCCGCTTTGCGGCGGATTGATGATTGGCGTGGACAACATGGATCCAAAAACCCCACCATTGGAAATTGTGAATGTGCCACCTGTCATTTCATCTACGGTGATTTTTCCGTCTCTGGCTCGAATTGCAAGTCGTTTAACTTCATCCTCCACCCCACGGAATCCGAGATTTTCTACATTCCTCATCACAGGGACCATAAGCCCTTTTGGACCGGAAACCGCTATACTGATGTCTTTATAATCATATTTAATCTGGTAATCGCCGTCTAACATGGAGTTTACATCAGGATAAAGTTCCAATGCCCTCACTACTGCCAGGGTAAAAAAGGACATAAATCCTAATCCAACCCCGTGTTTGTCTTTAAATTCCTCTTTGTATTGTTTGCGCAAAGAAAAGATCGCAGACATGTCCACCTCGTTAAATGTGGTAAGCATCGCTGTTTCATTCTTGGCACTTACAAGGCGTTCTGCAACTTTACGCCTAAGCATAGACATCTTTTTGCGGGATTCCCCTCTTTTCCCCAGGCCGGGAGTTCCCATAGAGGCTTTTGCCTGTACGGCATCTTCTTTCATGATCCTGCCGTCACGACCGGAGCCTGTCACAGTTTTAGAATCGATTCCTTTTTCGTCCAAAATTTTCCTGGCAGCGGGAGACGGGATTCCGGTGGCGTAGGATTTCTCTGGTTGAGACGAAGCTAAAACTGCTGCGGCCTGAACAGGTTTTGCCTCAGTTTTTTTAGTTTCGGCTTTAACAGGTGTTTCTTTAACCTCTTCTTTTGTGGCTTCAGCAGAGCTTTTGTCCTCTTTATCAGACTTCCCACCACCCGGTTTTGGAGCATCGGTATCAATTAAACAAACCACCGCACCAACGGCAACCGCATCCCCTTCTTCAGCCATCAGGGTTATAATTCCGCTCTCTTCCGCAGGAAGTTCTAAAGTTGCTTTGTCACTGTCAACTTCAGCAATAGGTTGGTCTTTTTCTACATAATCTCCATCTTCCACCAGCCATTGAGCAATTTCAACTTCTGTGATAGATTCTCCTGGGGAAGGAACTTTCATTTCTAAAGCCATGATCTTTTGTTTTTTATTTTTGATTCCTTTTGGTTATCGCAAAAAGCGATAACCTTTTAATTTATTTTGATTATTTTGTTTTGATCAAATCATCGATTTATCAAATACGCTTTCAAGTACTTTTTCATGACGTTTTTTAGAACGTACCGAACTTCCGGCAGCAGGAGCTCCATAGAATTTTCTACTGCAAACCCTAAAATTCTTAGCCTCGTCAAAATGCAACAATAAATAGCTGTAGGCACCCATATTTCTTGGTTCTTCCTGGGCCCAGATCACATCATCGGCATTTTTATATTTAGCCATGATCTCCTTAATTTTTCCAGCGGGTAGCGGAAATAATTGTTCTACTCTCACCAAAGCCACATCATCACGCTCTTTTAATTCTCTGCGATCCAACAAATCGTAATAGAATTTACCGGTACAGAATACCAGGGATTTTATTTTATCAACTTTTGCCTGTGAATCGTCTATCACTGTCTGGAAACTTCCTTCGGCAAATTCCTCTTTGGTGGAGATCACTTTTGGATGTCTCAACAAACTTTTAGGAGTAAAGACAATCAGGGGTTTTCTGTAATTCACTTTCATTTGCCGGCGCAATAAATGAAATAGATTGGCAGGGGTAGTCACATCGGCGACAAACATGTTATCCGTAGCGCAAAGTTGAAGAAAACGCTCCATTCTGCCAGAAGAATGCTCTGCTCCCTGTCCTTCATAACCGTGGGGCAAAAATAGCACCAGGCCGTTTTGCAATTTCCATTTGTCTTCTGCAGCTGAGATGTACTGGTCTATCATTATTTGTGCGCCATTTACAAAATCCCCAAACTGCGCTTCCCAAATGGTGAGCGTTTTTGGACTTGCCATGGCGTAACCGTAATCAAATCCCATAACTGCATATTCTGAAAGCGGGGAATTGAAAATATTGAAATCTCCTTCCTTACCTGAAATATTCTCGTATAAAATAACTTCTTCTTCACTATCCTCCACTTTCACAACAGCGTGTCTATGGGAAAAGGTTCCCCTTTCGGAATCCTGACCACTCATACGCACACTATAACCTTCCTTTAACAGGGTTGCATAAGCCAACAATTCTCCCATGGCCCAATCCAGTTGATTGGTTTCAAAATACATGGTATGACGAGCTTCAATAAGTTTCGCGATTTTTCGGAGAAATTTTTTGTCTTCGGGCAATTTTGTTATCACCTTGGCTACTTCATCCAAAATTTTGATATCAATGCTGGTGTCAACTGGCTCCATCATTGTATCTTCCAGTGCATCTTCATATTTTTTCCATTCATTTTTCATGAATGGGGTAATTATAGTGGTGTCTTCTTTGCGGGAATTTTCGAGATTTTCTTCTAGTTTGGCTTTGTATTCATCTTCCAGCTTTTTTACGTAATCTTCTCCAATGATGCCGTTCTCAATTAATTTCTCAGCATAAATATCCCGTGCATTCTCGTGTTTGGCTATAGCTTTATAAAGCTTTGGTTGGGTAAATCTGGGTTCGTCCCCTTCATTATGCCCATATTTTCTGTAGCCAAGAAGGTCTATAAATACATCCCTTCCAAATTCCATTCTAAAATCCAACGCAAATAAAACTGCATGTACCACAGCTTCAGCATCATCTGCATTAACGTGTAAAACAGGAGAAAGGGTTACTTTGGCCACATCGGTACAATAGGTAGAGGAGCGACCATCTAAATAATTTGTGGTAAAGCCTATTTGGTTGTTTACCACTATATGTATTGTTCCTCCGGTTTTATAACCTTCCAGTTGTGCCATTTGCACAACTTCATATACCACACCTTGTCCCGCAATAGCCGCATCACCGTGGATAATTATAGGCAGTACCTGGGAAATATTGTCTTTGTATAATCTGTCTTGTTTGGCGCGGGCAATTCCCTGAACAACAGGCCCAACAGCTTCCAAATGGGAAGGATTGGGAGCAATGTTAATGTTGATCTTCTTGCCACTTTTTGTCTTTCTGATGCTCGACCAACCTAAATGATATTTTACATCACCGTCAAATATGTCCTGCTCGTAATCCTTACCGTCAAACTCGCTAAAGATGTTCTTTGCACTTTTACCAAAAATATTGGTCAGGGTGTTTAATCTTCCACGGTGGGCCATACCCAGCACAAAATCTTTAACACCAAGATCGGCTGCCTTCTCTATGATCGCATCCAGAGCGGGGATCAAACTTTCATTTCCTTCAATGGAAAACCGTTTTTGACCTACATATTTAGTGTGTAAAAAATTCTCAAAAGAATAAGCCTGATTTAATTTGAAAAGAATGTGCTTCTTTTCAGCTTCTTTGAAGTTAGTATGATTGTCGTTAATATGTAATTTATTCTGGATCCATTTTATTTCTTCAGGTTTTCGAATATACATGTATTCGACTCCTATGGAATCGCAATAAACCTGTTCCAGATGCCCAATTATTTCCCTTAAACTTAAGGGGCCAAAACCAATCACCTCACCGGCGTCAAAGATGATATCCAAATCCTCTTGTGACAATCCGTAGTTTTCTACTGCTAGGGTTGGCGCGTATTGACGGCGGCTTCTTACGGGATTTGTTTTTGTGAATAAATGCCCGCGGGTACGGTATCCGTCTATCAATTGAATAACCCGGAATTCTTTTAAAATATGTTCGGAAATTTCTTCCCTGTTAAACTTTTCCGGCTCCGGGCTTAACTGTTCTTTTTCCTGATGAGAAATGGTTCCGTTTTGCTCACTTCCAAAGTCAAAACCTTGAAAAAAAGCTCTCCAACTTGGTTCAACACTATCGGGGTGTTCTAAATATTGATCGTAAAGATCAGCGAAAAAAGCTGTGTGTGCTGCGTTAAGAAATGAAAATCTATCCATAATTTGAAACTGAAGTTTCTTTTTTTATAAAACAAGGCGAAAATACAACTTTTAGAAATTGTAGCCTGAGGGAATCTACATATTTATAAATGAAATTATAAGAATTTTAACTAAATATAAGTTTGTTTTTATTTTAAAAACATCTCATCTACCCCTGATTTTTCGGAAATTTTCCCTTTCAAATCTCCGAAAAATTTCCTTTTAAACCTCCCTCTCCATTAAAGAAACCCCGAATTTTCGAAGCAGTTCCTTTTTATTTTCAGGAAGATCTATTTGATCTAAAACATCAAAAGCTTGTTTGGTGTATTTCTCAATTTCTTTCCGGGTTAATTCTGAAGCGCCACTCTGTTCAAAAATACTTTTTACAGATTCTATTTTTCCGAATGAATCTGAAGGATTAATACTGTAAAGATGTTCCAGTTGAGAGGCATCAGCTTTTTCAGCCTTTTGAAGGGCGGTTAGGTATAAAAAGGTTTTTTTATTTTCAATGATATCTCCTCCGGGTTGTTTTCCGAAAGTTTCCGGATCGCCAAAAGCATCCAGATAATCGTCCTGAAGCTGAAATGCAATTCCCAATAAGCGGCCAAATTCATAAAGCGCCTTTTTGCTTTCTTCCGGGGCAGCCGCCACAATCGCGCCCATTTGCAGGGAAGCTCCCACCAAAACAGCTGTTTTAAATTCAATCATTTTTAAATAATCGGCAATCTCTACATCCTCCCTGCTTTCAAAATCAATGTCATATTGCTGACCTTCACACACCTGAATCGCTGTTTTTGTAAACAATTGGGCAAGTTCCTTAAAAACCGGTCCTTCATAATTTTCAAATAACTGATACGCATTTATTAACATGGTATCCCCGGAAAGGATCCCGGTATTTAGGTCCCAACGTTCATGAACAGTTTCCTTCCCTCTTCTCAAAGGTGCCGAATCCATAATATCGTCATGCACCAAAGAAAAATTATGAAATACCTCTATGGCCAATGCCGCATCTAATGCTTTCTTATAAGAAGTTCCAAAAATTTCGGTGGTCATTAACACCAATACAGGACGCAGACGTTTGCCTCCCAAATTTAGGATATATGTGATAGGCTCATATAAATTCACAGGCTCTTTAGTGGTTATATTTTCCGATAGATATTCCAAAAAAGCCGCGCGGTATTGAGAAATTGATAACATTTTTTAAATTTTTGGCTAAAATACCATAATTGCACATATTTCTAAATCTTCAGGAAATTTAAATCAAAAAAATATGGAAACTTTTTCGGTTTTTAAAGTTTCCTTCCGTACTTTTGCCCGTCAAATTTTTTGAAATGAAAGATCAAATTTTAAAAACCTCTGCCGAACTTTTCCTGAACCTTGGGTTTAAGAGTGTGACCATGGACGATATCGCCCAAAAAATGGGTATTTCAAAAAAGACCATTTACACCCATTTTTCTACCAAAACAAAATTGGTAGAAGCTACTGCTTTCCACGTTATGGAAACCATTAACACGGGGATTAACGAAATAAGAAGTCAAAATAAGAATCCCATTGTTGAACTTTTTGAGATTAAACGTTTTGCGATGAGTCATTTAAAAAATGAAAAAGCTTCCCCTCAGTATCAATTGGAAAAGTATTATCCTAAGATTTACAGGGCAATTAAAACCAATCAATATGTGCTTATGGGAAATTGCATAGGCCAAAACCTGGAAAGGGGAATCTCCGTCGGCTTATACAGGCCATCGATCCCGGTAGATTTTATCAGCAAAATTTATTTTCTGGTAGGGACAGGGATCAAAGACACCGAAATTTTCCCTCCTGAAAAATTTGCCATGAACGATTTACTGGGCCTTTTTTTGGAATATCACCTCAGGGCAATTGTAACGCCCAAAGGACTTAAAACGTTAAAAGAATTTATAAATATTGAAGATTAAAGTGATGAAATACAACGTTCTAATATCCGCATTGTTTTTTTCTGCCATGCTTTGGTCTCAGGAACAAAACCCTGCCAGTTCTTATGCATTTTCTTTAGAGGAGGCCATAGCTTTTGGATTAAAAAACAACTATTCTTCACAAATTTCAGAAAAAGACGTTGACAAGGCATATAAACAGAAATGGGAAATAATTGCCCAGGGATTACCTCAAATTTCGGGAGCTGTAGATTACCAAAATTTGCTTAAACAACCTGTAACCCTTCTCCCCGCCGAAATAACAGGTGGAGAACCGGGAACTTTTGTGCCGGTTACCTTTGGAACTCAGCAAAATTTAGGTGGAACTGCCACCTGGGATCAACTCATTTTTGATGGCTCTTATATTGTAGGGGTTCAATCGGCCAAAACATTATTGCAGATCTCTAAAAATGCAAAGACCAAGACCAACCAGGAAGTGAAGGCAGCCATAATAAATGCATATGGAAATGTGCTTTTGGCGGCAGAAAGTGTGCAAATACTGCAAAAAAATATCGAAGTCCTGGATAAGAATTTCCGTGACACCCAAAAGATCTATGAAAATGGCCTGGCTGAGGAAGAAGACGTTGAACAATTACAAATTACCTTACTGGGCCTGAAAAATAATTTAAACCGAAGTATGCGGTTGCGCGAAATTTCAGTTGAAATGCTGAATCTCACCTTGGGCCTTCCTGTAAAAACCCAAACTACATTAACCCAAAATCTCGACGATCTGGCACTTCAGTATTTTGACCTGGCGCTTCTGGTCAAAGAAATACCTGTAGAAGATAATATAGATTACAGGATTTCGGAAAACCAGGCTGAGGCTGCCAGAATATATGTCAGGCTTGAAAAATCCAAAGCACTTCCCTCCCTCACAGGTTTCGTGAATTATGGCTTTCAGGGATATAGTGAAAGTTTTAACTTTTTTAATAAGGATCAGGAATACTTTACCCAGTCTATTTTGGGTGTCAGCTTAAAGATTCCAATCTTTAGCAGTGGGATGCGGGGTGCCAGAACCCAACAGAAAAAAATTGAATATGATCAGGCTCTTTTGCAATTGAAGGAAACAGAAAACAGGGTGCGACTTGAAATAAATTCAGCAAAAAATGAGTATGAATATAGCCTGGAAAATTATCAAACTCAAAAACAAAACCTGCAACTGGCAGAAAGAATTGAAAACAAAAACCAAATTAAATTTTTTGAAGGCCTGGCCAGCAGTTTTGAACTTAGCGAAGCCCAACGCCAACTTTATGCAGCCCAACAGGATTTGCTTCAATCCATGCTGGATGTAATTACCACAAAGGTTGCCCTGGAAAATCTCCTTGACACCTCAAAATACAACGATGAAAATCGCTAAAAAAGCAGTTATACTCATTGAAAAATAATTAAATAAATGATAAATACCCACTTAAAAAATAGTATACCTCATTTAAAAATTGTTATGTCAGATTATCTTAAACCTATGAAAAACATTGTTGTTTTATCCATTTTCACTCTCCTTCTTTTTGCCTGTGGCAATTCAGAAAAGCAATCTGCAGAAAAAATTATAGAGACCAATAACCTGGAGGAAATTAAGGCTAAAAAAATTGAATTGAGCAAAGAGCAAGCTGCGATTACCTCGGAAATAGACAAATTGGATGCAGCCATCAATAAATTAGACCCTGAAAAAAATTTCCCTTTAGTAACTACACAAATTGTGAACGATACAATTTTTAATCATTATACAGAGGTGCAGGGCGATGTTGCCACCAATGAAAACATCATCATATTCCCTGAATATTCAGGGGTTTTGACCAAAGTATACGTAAATGAAGGACAACGGGTAAACAAAGGCGCAGTTTTGGCGAAAATAGACGATGGCGGACTTTCAAGCCAGCTGGCTCAACTTGAAGCTCGTGCAGCTCTGGCCAAAACCACCGCTGACCGCCAAAAACGATTATGGGAACAAAACATAGGTTCTGAAATTCAATATCTTGAAACCCAGACCAATTACGATGCAGCCCGGAATTCTGTAGATCAGTTAAAATCCCAACTGGAGAAAACCACGGTTAGAGCCCCATTTAGCGGAGTAATAGACCAGGTACTTTCAGATGAAGGCCAGGTGGTAAATCCAGGGCAGAACCAATTATTCAGGCTGGTAAACCTTGAAAATATGTATGTTCAGGCAGCAGTTCCCGAGGTGTATTTAAGTAAAATCCAGCCCGGAACCCCTGTAATTATTGAAATTGATGCCATTGGAAAAGAGTTTGAAGGAAAGGTGAGACAAGTAGGGAATTTTATAAACCCCAACAACCGTACTTTTCAAATAGAAGTAGCTATTCCAAATAAAGACGGACTTGTAAAACCAAATCTGATCGCTACCGTAAAATTAAACGATTACACAGCTCAAAATACCGTAATCATCCCTGAAAATACTATTCAGAAAAACTCCAGGGGAGAAAATTTGGTATACGTTTTTCAACCTGAAAGTGACAGCACCGGAATTGCTAAAAAAGTTTTGGTGACAGTTGGATATTCCTACAAGGAATCCATGGAAATCAAAGAAGGTTTAAAGCCCGGAGATCAACTTATTGTGGAAGGAGCTAAAAACTTGCGCGACCAACAGAAAGTAAAAATAAAAAATTAAGCATTCGCAGACCATTTTGCTATGAGTAATAAAATAGATAAAGAATTTAGTATTTCATCGTGGGCTATAGACAACCGGATGACGGTTTATGTGATAACAGCCATCATAATGATAGGCGGTTTACTCTCCTACTACAGCATGCCGCGGGAGTCGTTTCCGGAGATTCTTGAAACAAAGATCTACGTGAGTTCCACAAACCCTGGAAACTCGGCAGAAGATATTGAAAAGTTCATTACCGAACCCCTGGAAGAGGAGTTCAATAATGTAGGTGGGGTCAAAGAGATCAGTTCTACCACTTTTCAGGATTATTCTTTGGTAATAGTAGAATTTGAAGATGTTTTAAGTGTAGATGCCGCCAGGCAAAAAATAAAGGACAAAGTTGATCTTGTAAAATCAAAAACCACCTGGCCAACTATGGATAATGGTGCCAAGGTTGAACCCAATGTCTTTGACCTGAATCTTTCAGAAGAAATGCCCATTCTGAACATCAATATTACCGGGGATTTTACCGTTCAGCAGTTAAAGGATTATGCCGAATATCTTCAGGATAAAATAGAAATTCTACCTCAGATAAAAGAAGCTACCATTCGTGGCGCAGAAGAACTGGAGGTGGAAATCGCCCTGGATGTCTATAAAATGACCGCTTCGCAAGTGAGTTTTGACAATGTGGTAAATGCGGTAAGCTCTGAAAATCGCACGATTTCCGGCGGTAATATTATTTCAAACTCCGTACAAAGGAATATTAGGATAATTGGCGAAATTGAAGATCCTGAAGAATTGGAAAATGTGGTGGTAAAAAGGGACGGCGGTGTTGTTTTTCTTAAGGATATTGCCACTGTTAAATTTAAGGAAAAAGACCCCACTACCTTTGCACGGGAATACGGAAAGCCGGTGGTGATGCTGGATATAAAAAAACGCAGTGGGAAAAATATGATCGAAGCGGTAGACGAGATCAAAAAAATTGTCAAGGCCGAAAAAGAAGATTATTTTCCCGAAAGTCTTGTAATTTCCCTCACCAACGATCAATCTACCAAAACCAAAAGCCAGGTAGACGATTTGGTGAACAACATTATTTTTGGAGTGATTTTGGTGGTGGTGGTATTGATGTTTTTCCTGGGTTTTAGAAATGCCCTTTTTGTAGGATTTGCTATTCCACTTTCCATGTTTTTGTCGTTTATTATCCTGTCCGGGCTTGGTTTTACGTTAAATACCATGGTGCTCTTTGCTCTGGTTATGGGCTTGGGGATGCTGGTAGATAACGGGATTGTGGTTGTGGAAAATGTATATTCCCTGATGGACCAGGGAATGCCACGCAGGAAAGCCGCAAAACAAGGGGTTGGTGAGATCGCCTGGCCAATAATTGCCTCTACCGCCACCACGCTTGCAGCCTTTTTCCCATTGGGGCTTTGGCCGGGAACCATCGGAAAATTTATGGTTATTTTTCCCATGACCCTTTCCATAGTTTTAGGCTCTTCCTTATTTGTGGCTTTAATAATAAATTCGATGCTCACCTCAAGGTTTATGCAAACCGAAGAAAAGGAGTTCACCAAAAGAAAACTCATCCGTTTTAGCGCGATCCTGGGAATAACGGGGTTAATTTTCGTGGTTGGTGGTTATCTAGTGAATGCCGGAGCTCTCAGAGCGATTGGGAATTTAATGATCTTTGGCGCCATTATGCTCTGGATCTACAAATACGTTTTGTCTCGCGGAGTCGATTATTTTCAGTATAAAGCCTTAAAAAAACTGGAAAATAATTATGAGCGCTTCCTGAAATTTGCGCTGAGCAAAAAGAAAGCTTATGTTTTCTTTTTTGGAACCCTTGCCCTGCTTATCTTTTCTTTTATTTTGGTCGGATTGGTTCAGCCGAACGTTTTATTTTTTCCCGAAAATCAGCCGAATCAAATCATTACCTATATTGAATATCCCGAAGGCACCGCTATTGAAAAAACCAATGAACTCACTAAACTTGTAGAACAGAAAATCTTTGAAGCCATTAAAAAATATGAAGATGAAGATGGTTACAATTTCATGGTAGAATCGGCTATTTCCCAGGTAGGACAGGGTGCCGGAAATCCACAAACCGATGGTGGCCAGCAAAATGACGTGCCACATAAAGGAAAAATAACGCTGTCCATGCGGGAATTTAACGAACGCCGTGGCGTTAAAAGCAGCCAGGTGCTGTCTGAGGTGCGTGATGCGGTTCAAGGTTTTGCCGGGGCATCCATTATTGTCGAAAAAGATGCCGCAGGACCACCTTCAGGTTATCCCATAAATATCGAACTAAAAGGTGAGAATTATGAAGACATGCTCACCGAGGCTGAACAGATAAGATCCTATATTCGCAGCTTAAACGTTGCCGGAATAGAAGAATTAAAAATTGATGTCAACAAATCGAAATTAGAACTTGACGTAAGAGTCGATAGGCGAAAAGCGGGCCAGTTGGGTGTTTCCACATCAGATGTTGGAAGAACCCTGCGTAGGGCCATTTACGGGGAAGAGGTCTCTACTTATAAAGAAGGTGGTGATGATTATGAGATAAACCTGCGGTTTAACGAAGATTTGAGGTATAACCAAAATGTGCTTTTCAATCAACCTATCACTTTCAGGGATCAAAATACCGGAGATCTGGTTCAGGTTCCAATATCATCGGTTGTTGAAACTAAAGCGACCACAGCCTTTAATTCTATTAAACGAAAAGATCTTAAACGCGTAATAACCATATATTCCAACGTATTGGAAGGGTACAATGGCAACGAAATAGTAAATCAGTTAAAAACCTCCCTGGACAACTACAATTTACCAAAGAAAATGAACCTAGCCTTTACCGGGGAGCAGGAAAAGCAGGCAGAGAACATGGCTTTTCTGCTAAAAGCACTACTGATAGGATTAGGTGGGATTATGCTGATTTTGGTTGCCCAATTTAATTCAGTCTCAAAGCCCGTAATTATTTTGATGGCTGTAGTGCTAAGTCTGGCCGGTGTATTTTTGGGTCTTGTTATTTTTCAAATGGATTTTATCATTATTATGACAATGATGGGAATTATTTCCCTGGCAGGAATTGTAGTAAACAATGCTATTGTACTGGTAGATTACACCCAACTTTTAATGGACCGCAAAAAAGCGGAATTGGGATATGAAAGCGATGAACTGCTTACCCGGGAAGAATATTTTGAAGCTATTGTAGCAGGTGGAAAGTCCAGGTTAAGACCGGTATTGCTTACAGCCATCACCACTGTACTTGGATTGGTCCCTCTGGCTGTTGGCTTGAATGTAGATTTCTTTAGCTTGTTCACAGATTATGACCCCAAAATATTCGTGGGAGGTGATAACGTGATCTTTTGGGGTCCGTTGGCATGGACGGTTATTTTTGGATTGGTATTCGCCACCTTCCTCACTTTGGTTGTGGTCCCGGTCATGTTTTACCTGGTAAACAGGGCAAAGGTGAATGTTTCCAACAGGCGCCAAAGGAGAAAAGAATTGAAATCTGCTTAAAAACAAAAATCCCGAAACTACTCGCTTCGGGATTTTTTATTTTCTATGAACAATTAAAAATTAGTTCTTGTTTACTATAGCTTCGTTTAGTTTATAATTGGCAACCTCCGCAATCCAGTTATTATTGTAATCCACTTCCGTTAACTGATTTGAACTCCAGAAAAACCATTTTCCGGTTTTTTTCCCATTTTCGTAGTTTGCAAGCGCTGTTTTTTTACCGTTCTGATCGTAAGAAACCCATTGCCCGTGAAGTTTTCCATCCTTGTATGTGCCTTCCTGGCTAATACTTCCATCCTGGTAATAAAAGGTTCCTTTAATTAATTTCCCTTGTTTTTCAAAATTTGGTTCAATGTCCTGGGCAGTTAAAACTGAAGCGAACAGAAAAGCAACTACTAATAAAATTGATTTTATATTTTTCATAACAATATTTTTAAAAAATTTATATTTCCAAGATACATATTAATTTACAATTAAACAATGATTACGTAACATTAAATTAACATTGAATAATTTAAAACTTCCATTTTTACTCCTCAAATTAATTCAAAAAGTAATAAAGATTTAAATTTCCATTTTTTAAGGCCTTTATCTATAAGAAACCGTGATAACTTCATACTTTTGCCATTCGAAATTTCAATAGAGAATTATGTATAGAAGTCATACCTGTGGTGAATTAAGAACGGCCCAAATTGGTGAGGAAGTAACCCTGGCCGGATGGGTACAAAAAATAAGGAATAAAGGTTTTATGATTTGGGTAGATCTTCGCGACAGATACGGGCTCACCCAGCTTATTTTTGACGAGGAACGCACCTCAAAGGAAATCCTGGAAAAGGCTTCCCAATTGGGTCGCGAGTTTGTAATTCAGATCAAGGGCACGGTGATTGAACGCCAATCCAAAAACCCACAGCTGCCTACAGGTGATATAGAAATATTGGTTTCAGAATTCAACCTGCTAAATCCTTCCTTAACTCCGCCGTTTACTATTGAAAATGATACCGATGGAGGAGAAGAACTTCGGATGAAGTACCGTTACCTGGACATTAGAAGAAATCCCGTGAGAGAAAACCTCATGTTCAGGCATCAGGTTGGAATGAAGGTTAGGAATTACTTGTCAAATCAAGGATTTATAGAGATAGAAACCCCCTATTTAATAAAATCTACTCCCGAAGGTGCCCGCGATTTTGTAGTGCCAAGCAGGATGAACGCTGGCCAGTTCTATGCCTTGCCACAATCCCCCCAAACATTCAAACAATTGTTGATGGTTGGCGGAATGGACAAATATTTCCAGATCGTAAAATGTTTCAGGGATGAAGACCTAAGGGCAGATCGCCAGCCGGAATTCACCCAAATTGACTGTGAAATGGCTTTTGTGGAACAGGAAGATATTTTAAACGTTTTTGAAGGTCTTACCCGGCATTTGCTGAAAGAAATAAAAAATGTTGAGATTGGGGATTTCCCGAGAATGACCTATGCTGAAGCCATGAAAACATACGGCAATGACAAACCCGACATACGTTTTGGGATGAAATTTGCCGAACTTAACGAACTTGCCCAAGGAAAAGGATTTAATGTATTTGATGAGCAGGAATTGGTAGTAGGGATCGCTGTTCCCGGGGCCTCAACATACACCCGAAAGGAAATAGATTTTCTTGTTAACTGGGTAAAGCGTCCACAAATAGGAGCAAAAGGCCTCATTTGGGTAAAATATGCCGGGGACGGCAGCCTAAAATCTTCTGTAGATAAATTTTATTCTGAAAAAGATCTGGCAACCTGGGCGAAAGAAACCGGTGCAAATCCCGGAGACCTTATTTTGGTCATGTCTGGAGATGCAGACAAAACCCGCACTCAATTAAGCGCTTTGAGAATGCATTTGGCCAATGAATTAGGATTGAGAGATCCTAAAGAATTCGCCCCACTTTGGGTGGTAGATTTCCCCCTTTTGGAATGGGATGAAGAGTCAAAACGCTTCCACGCGATGCACCATCCATTTACTTCCCCTAAACCCGAAGACATAAAATTATTGGAAACCAATCCTGGAGCAGTGCGCGCCAATGCATACGATTTGGTGATGAACGGCAATGAAATAGGAGGTGGATCAATTCGTATTCACGACAAGCAAACTCAATCAAAAATGTTTGATTATTTAGGATTCACTCCTGAACAGGCCCAGGCTCAATTCGGATTTTTAATGAATGCCTTCGAATTTGGCGCTCCACCACATGGTGGGATCGCTTTTGGTTTTGACAGATTGGTTGCAATCTTAAGCGGACAGGAAACCATTCGCGATTTTATAGCCTTCCCTAAAAACAATTCCGGACGTGATGTTATGATTGATGCTCCGGCAATATTAGATTTGGAACAACTGGACGAATTGCATTTAGAAGTAAAACCTTAAGTATCAAATTTTGAATGATTTTTTTAAACAATATAAACTCAGGTTCCTAAGATGCGTGCAATAACAATTCCCGGATTTCAACGCTTTTTACTTTGGAAGACCAAGCACCTTTCACAACATCAGTTTATTCTGATTTTAAGTGCCTTTATAGGGCTTGGTGGCGGTTTAGGTGCCGTAACCATTAAAAACCTCACCCACTTTATTCAACATAAACTGGAAGGTAAATTCATAGTTACTTATCACCAGGCTTTTTATTTTATTTTCCCGCTCATAGGTCTTGCCCTCGCCTACTTTATTATTAAATACGGGTTTAAGAAGCAAATTGGCCACGGTATTCCTTCTACCTTATATGCGATTTCAAAACGCCAGGGGATCATGAGGTCGTTTCAAATGTATGCATCTGTTATTACAGCACCTTTAACAGTAGGTTTTGGAGGTTCGGTAGGACTGGAGGGGCCAACTGTGGCAACTGGAGCATCTATAGGTTCAAATATTGCACGTTTGTTCCAAATGAATCAAAGTTCCCGTACACTGCTTGTAAGTTGTGCGGCGGCAGGAGCAATGTCGGCCATTTTCAAAGCGCCCATTGCGGGAATAATTTTTGCAATTGAAGTTTTTAGCCTTGACCTCACGCTTGTCTCCCTACTTCCTTTGTTGATCGCTTCGGTTTCGGCAATTTTAACTTCGTATTTTTTTCTTGGTTCAAATATTCTTTTATCCTTTCAGCTTAAGGATCCATTCCTTATGTCTGAAGTGCCATTTTATATAATCCTCGGAATTTTGGCATCCCTTTGCTCGATGTATTTTACCACGGTCTATTTTAAAATCAGTGATCTTTTTAAAAAAATTGGATCCCCCTTCAAAAGATTGTTGGTTGGTGGAATTGGTCTTGGGATCCTGGTTTATTTTATTCCTCCACTGTATGGGGAAGGTTACAGCGTTATAAATAATCTGTTAACCGAGAATTACAGGCAAGCCCTGGGTACCAATTTTTTTAATGAGTTTTTAGATAATATCTGGGTAGTTATCGCTTTGCTGGTAGGCCTGATCATTTTTAAAATTGTTGGTACTGCCCTTACATTTGGGGCCGGTGGTATTGGTGGTATTTTTGCACCAGTGCTATTTATGGGTAGCGCTTTGGGTCACAGTTTCGCATTGATCGTAAATAATTTAGGGATCCTTAAAAATCCGATCTCTGTGAGCAATTTTACTATGGTGGGAATGGCCGGACTTATGGCCGGGGTTTTGCACGCCCCGCTTACCGCAATTTTCCTGATTGCCGAGCTTACCGGGGGATATGAACTTATTGTGCCATTAATGATCACTGCGGTTATTTCGTTTTTAATTACCACCAAATTCCAGCCCCACTCCGTATATACTATGGAATTGGCTGCACGTGACGAGTTGCTAACACACGATAAAGATCATAAGGTGCTCACCCTGCTCAATATAGATCAGGTGATTGAAACCAATTTTATCCCCTTAAAAGTGAATATGAATTTAGGGGATGTCATTCATAACGGCGTAATAAAATCTTCCAGGAATTTGTTCCCCGTTTTGGATGAAAATAATAATTTCATGGGAATCATTCTTTTAGACGATATCCGACCGGTTATGTTCGAAAAAGATCTCTATGATAAAATAAAAGTCCAGGAACTCATGCAACGGGCGCCTGAAATTATCGATATTAATAAAGACAGCGTAAAGGATATCATGAAAAAATTCCAGGACAGTGATGCCTGGAACTTGCCGGTTGTTGAGAATGAAAAATATGTTGGCTTTGTATCCAAATCGAAATTGTTAACCGCTTATCGCCAGAAATTAATTGAAGTAACCGTTTAAAAATGAACACCATAATCAAGATATTAGCCATAATGATCCTTATTGCCGTTGGCACCGGATTTTATTTTAGAATGAATGATAACACGATTTTAGGCGACAGGATTATTGGGATCGCGGTTTTGGCCAGTGCCTTTATACTTATGCCTATATTTTTATACGTGCGTTGGAAAGGTAAAAATTTAAAAGATTATACCTTCACTAAGGAAAACTTAGATAAAATGCGGGATAAGGATTTATAACAAGTTGATTATCCCAATTCCGTTAAAAAAAATTTTATTTTAACTATTTCCGCTAAAAAATATTATGTATGTTTGTGCTTTATTAATTACTTATTTTATTATAATGGAAGGTACAGTTAAATTTTTCAATGAATCTAAAGGATTCGGATTCATTACCAACGACGAAACAGGAAAAGATATTTTTGTTCACATTACTGGTCTTAGTGGTGAGTCTTTAAACGAAGGCGACAAAGTTGAGTACGTTGAAGAAGAAGGAAGAAAAGGACTAACGGCAGCACAGGTGCGCGTTATCAATGAATAATATATTTTTATATTAACATTCGAAACTTAAAAATCCGTCTAAAATTTAATTTTAGACGGATTTTTTTATGTTCCTGCGGCACTTATTTTTGATCGGGGCCCTCATATTGTTCTAGAAAATTAACTTCTCTGTCTTTAATCCATCCAACATGGCCCGTGTCAATTTGGTAATGTCAAATTCGTGTTTCCAGCCCCAGTCTTTTCTTGCTTCACTGTCATCTATACTACAAGGCCAGGAATCGGCAATTTGTTGACGGGAATCTGGCTTATAACGTATTTCAAATTCCGGCAGTTGCTTTCTGATCTCCAAAGCCAAATCATTTGGGGTAAAACTCATGGCAGATAAATTATAGGAGGAACGCACCTTTATTTTCTCTGATGGCGCCTGCATAATATCTACAGTAGCTTTTAAGGCATCATCCATAAACATCATTGGCAAAGCAGTGTTTTCACTTAAAAAAGAAGTATAAGATCCATTTTTTAAGGCAGCGCGAAAAATCTCGATAGCATAATCTGTAGTTCCTCCCCCGGGCAGGGTTTTATAACTTATAATTCCAGGAAATCGAATGCTGCGAACATCAACCCCATATTTATTAAAATAGTATTCACACCAACGTTCCCCGGTTTGTTTACTGATCCCATAAACTGTATTGGGTTCCATGATGGTGGTTTGTGGCGTATTTTGTTTTGGAGAGCTCGGACCAAAAACGGCGATGCTGGAAGGCCAGAAAACCCTTTCTATTTTTTTGTCCTTTGCAAGGTTTAAAATATTGAAAAGAGAATCCATATTTAGGCTCCAAGCCTTCATCGGGATTTTTTCAGCGGTAGCACTCAGCATTGCAGCCATTAAATAAACATCTGTAATTTTATGTTTTTCAACCATGCTTTCAATCCCTGCTTGATCTGTGGCATCGGCAATTTCAAAAGTCCCGGAATTCATAAGCTCCTCTCCTCCGTTTTTGATATCACTGGCTATAACATTGTCATTTCCAAAGAGCCCCCGCAATTTCATGGTGAGTTCACTTCCTATTTGTCCGGCAGCGCCAATGACCAATATTTTTTTTGAATTCATTTTTACAGTTTTGTTGCGCAAAGATATCCAATTAAGCAAAGAAGATAATACGAATGTGGCAAAAATAGGAACTTTATATCCTCATTTGCCGAAGCCTCTTTTTTGTCGGGGGGTTTGCTTAACTTTGTTCTTTAGAATCAGGATAAAATAGTACGAAACAGGAATTTATCAAACCCAGAAAGCCTCGTAATTAATGGACAATGGCTTCTATTTAGTTCCGGTTTGCTCAAACATTCCTGATTTTCCCCAGAAAAAGCTGGTTAAATAAATTTTCAGAAATAAAAGGCACAATATCAACATATTAAAAATCTGTTTTAGATGAAATGAGCAGAACATAAACTCGATGCAAACACCAATGATGATATGCGAATTACTCCCGAGCTATCGGGAGACCAATAAAAAAAATAAAAATCTACAGATGAAAAATATAATCTGGATCGTTTTAATACTTTTGGTTACCGCATGCAACCAAAACAAAGATCTAAAGTCTCAGAGGGCAAAAAATGAAGCAGATACCACTGCTTTTAACCAAAAACTCGCGCTACCTGCACAACAAGTGCATTTGCAACCCGAGGCAAGTGAGGTTACCTCGGCATGGCTGGCTTTTATTATCGCCCAGAATGAGATTCAAAATTTTAAAAATTACACGGTCAACGATGTTGTTTCCAATGCCCGCCCCATCGCTGAGATCATGAAAAACCTGAAAGAGACCTTACCCGATTCTTTAAAGGCAAATCCTGTGGAAGCAAGACTTTCCGTGCTTCTCACAAATGCGAAGATCCTGGAACAACTCTCGCAACAGCGCGATTTACAACCTAAAAAAATAGCCACCACCGCGGAAGACCTGGCTTTGGAATTCAACAATTTAAAAATCCAGATCAACGAACTCTTTCTAAAAACCCTGGAAGAATTTGAACTGGAACTCGATAAATATGAGGCTCCTAAAGATTCCCTGGAATTGCCCGAAAATCGCGGTACAGACGCGCTACAGCGCGTCTCAAATTCAATATAATAACGATAATAAATCCAAAAAAAAGCGCTTTAGCGCGTTTCAGGATTAACGCTATAACGGATCAATATTTAAACCGAAAAAAGGACGCGCTCTAGCGCGCCCCAACATAAAACTGAAAAAAAGACGCGCTTTAGCGCGTATCAACGGAAAAAACCCAAACAAATGAAAAAATTATCCCTTCTCCTTTTAACGATCTTATTCTCCTATGCCTGTAACAATCCTTCAACAGAAAAAGATAACCCCGCTACAGAAAACACAAAATCTCAAACAATTTCCAAAGAAAAGATCAATAAGGTCCTGAAAGACTGGCACACAGCGGCAGCGCAGGCCAATTTTGAGGAATATTTCGGTCTAATGTCCGACGATGGGATCTTCATTGGTACCGATGCTACCGAAAATTGGCAAAACAAAGAATTCAGGGAATTTGCAAAACCTTATTTCGACAAAGGAAAAGCCTGGAGTTTTACCACCCTTGAAAGAAATATCTATACCTCCGAAAACGGGGAAATCGCCTGGTTTGACGAACTTCTTAACACCCAAATGGGAATTTGCAGGGGCTCCGGGGTTTTGGAGAAAACACAAAATGGCTGGAAAATCAAACATTATGTGCTTTCCATAGCCATTCCTAATGAGAACGTTGATGAGATCACTCAAATCAAAAAAGAATTTGATAGCACGTTGATCTCAAAACTTCAATAATTTTAGTTTATGAACCAAGAATAAAGAGACAAGAATAAAGACTAAAAAAGTTAGAATGCTGAAGGTCAATTATTTACGAACTTACAATCAAAAAGGTTTGTTTGCTTACTTCTTTAAAACAGAACAATAAATACTAAAAATCACAATATCTTATTTTTTAGTACTTTAGTGCCAAATTTTTAATTTAATAACGACGAATGAAAAAAATAACCAATGCATTGTTAATTCCTCTGCTCGTTGCAGCAGCGGTTAGCAGTTGTAAAAGTGACGGCAAAAAAATGGCCGAAAAAGTGGAAACCCATGGGCTTAATCTTGCTTTTATGGATACCACGGTAAATCCTCAGGATGATTTTTTTATGTACGTAAACGGAAAATGGGTAGATTCTACCGAAATCCCGGACGAATACACCACCTGGGGCAGTTTTAACGAACTGCGCAAAAAAACAGATTCCGATGCCCTTGCATTACTGGAAAAGGCTTCTGAAAATAAAGAACTGGATGCTTCCAGCGATCAGGCAAAGGCTGTTTTCCTTTACCAAAGTATCATGGATACCGTAGCGCGTAATGAAAAAGGAATTCAGCCTTTGCAACCATATCTTGCCAAAATCGACGCTATTACCAATAAAGCAGATCTACAGGCATATCTTACCGAAATGCAGCAATACGGCGGTGCCGGATTCTTCCGGTTTTCAGTACGTGCCGATGCCAAAGACAGCAACACGAACGCTGCCTATATTTATCCTTCAAGTTTAGGCTTGCCAGATCGCGATTATTATGTTGGTGAGGATTCCGATTCAAAAGAAAAAAGGGAAAAATATACATCCCATATCACCAGAATGTTGCAATTTTTAGGGGATTCTCCCGAAGATGCAGCAAAAAGCGCGACTCAAATTTTAGCTTTCGAGACAAGCCTCGCACAACCTCAACTTGATAAAGTAGAACGCCGCGATGCCCGCAAAACCTACAACCCGATGCAGGTTTCAGAATTGCAAAAACAAGTGAGCGCGATAGATTGGAAAACCTATTTTGACAAAATTGGCGCTTCAAATTTGGACACCATCATTGTAGCACAGCCTAAATATATGCAGGCCCTGCAAAAAACCTTTGCCGAAAATAATGTTGAAAACTGGAAAACCTACCTGCGCTGGTCCCTTTTCAATGATGCCGCCAATTCTTTAAGCACAGAAATTGAAAGGGCAAACTGGGAATTTTACGATCAAACCCTGCAAGGCGCCAAAGAACAACGTCCCCTAAACGAACGTGCGCTGGGAATTGTAAACGGAACTTTGGGAGAAGCGCTGGGAAAATTATATGTAGAAGAAAACTTTCCGCCGGAGGCCAAAGAAAAAGCTAAGGAAATGATCGCCAATATCATCAAGGCTTATGAAGTCAGGATCAATAATCTTACCTGGATGAGCGACAGCACTAAGGTCAAAGCCATCGAGAAATTGGGAACTACCACAATTAAAGTTGGTTATCCCGATAAGTGGAAAGATTACAGCGACCTTGAAATCGCCGGCCCAAAGGACGAAAATGGATCTTTTTTCCAAAATATGCTAAACGCTTCCAAATGGAACGTAAATGAAGATATGGAAAAATTGGGAAAACCGGTCGACAAAACCGAATGGTATATGGCTCCGCAAATTGTGAATGCATATTACAATCCCAGCTACAACGAAATTGTGTTCCCCGCGGCTATCCTGCAACCGCCATTCTACGATTATAAAGCCGATGCAGCCGTGAATTATGGCGGAATTGGCGCCGTGATTGGCCATGAAATTTCTCACGGATTTGACGACAGCGGTTCCAGATTTGACGCTCAGGGCAATTTGAACAACTGGTGGACAGCTGAAGACCTTAAACAATTTGAAGGATTGGGCGGTGCTTTAGCCGACCAGTACAGTGCGATTGAAGTGCTGGACAGCGTTTACATCAACGGGGAATTTACCCTGGGTGAAAACATTGGAGATCTTGGCGGCGTGAATGCGGCTTATGACGGACTTCAAATGCACCTGAAAGAACACGGCAATCCCGGCGAGATAGACGGATTTACCCCGGAACAACGTTTCTTCCTGTCATGGGCAACCGTGTGGCGCACCAAAATGAGGGAAGAGGCCCTTAGAAACAAGATCAAAACCGATCCGCACTCTCCGGGAATGTACCGCGCGTATGTGCCGTTGCAAAATATCCCGGCTTTCTATGAGGCATTCAACATCAAAGAAGGCGACAATATGTATTTAAAACCCGAAAACAGGGTGCTAATCTGGTAATCTCCGGAAATAACAAACTTAAAAGGGCCACAGCAATGTTGGTCCTTTTTTATTTTCTGGCTGCGACCCCCACGCCCAAAAGCGTGGCGGTCGGGCTATCCGCTATAGTCCCAATGCCCAAAAGCATCGGGAGCTGCCGCTGCTATCCCTCGCAGAAATATCAGTAAATTGAAGGGAATGTGGAAAAACAGGTGATTTTGAGATTTAAATTCCTGACATATTAGCTAATCTAGCAAATAGAAAATCCAAGAGGATTATCGTAAGCAGGCTTGCACCGGTGATTAATTTTATAGGGATATGGCAACTAGGTTTTTAATTCAGTTATTGATATTTATATACTTTTCCACTGTCTTGAATTTCTATTTTCTCAATAGTGCTCAATGGAATTTCCCTTCTCAAATTTTGTATTAACCGGGACCTTGCCCCTTTTAAAGTGTCATTCTCTACAATAACGGTGTCAAATAATAATATATTTTTCTTTCCGTTTTTCCTGGTAATTCGCATTTCCAATTTAGGCGAGTTCTCTAATTTGACTTTATTACCCTTTTTATCGAGCACCACAATTGATTTTAAACTATTCGCTTCATATTTAATATTCTGATATGAATAAAGAGCAGGATTATTTATTTCCACTTCCCTTAATTTTTCCGAACCAGGTTCTGTCATTTGCACTCTAAAACTGTCAACCGGAATTGTATAAGTTTTACAAGAAAATAATAAAAATACGGTACCTATTAGAGCAATTAATTTTATTTTCATTTGGTTTTTATGCATAAATTGCAATGGTAGGTCAGTCCACTGGGCGTTCATGCTTGGCCTTACCGGCCGCACGAACGCTTAGTTATTAGGGTTAGTTTTTTATCCATTCAATTGCATTTTCGGACATTTTCTTATAGTCGTGACCTACATTTTTTATGGTGTCTATAGACCAGTTAAATTCCCAATTGTTTTTGTTTTTTAATTCCTTATTTGCTTTATAAAAATTTGCACCGCGTTCCAATCTATATGCTCCTTGTTCCATTGCTAAATCAGTCGTTCTGAAAGTTCCTAAACTTGGGTCATTATCTAACTCTCCTAATAAAATAATCAATCTTTTTTTATAGGCTTTTTTTAAGTCAGGCTTTAAATCTATTTCTGTGTTTATTAATCCGTAAGGATATTCTAGATTTTCATCCGGAAAAGTGTAGAAACCCGCATTGGCTGCTATTGCTGTTCCAATTCTCGATTCGGGCATTAATAATATCATTCTATGAACAAATTGTCCACCTGCCGAATGTCCAAAAATGTTATAGTTTTCATTTGAAATAGTATTGACCGATTTAATGTGGTCGAATATGTTCTCAACAACCGTGTATGCCCATTCTTTCTTTGGGTTTTTAGTTCCAAAAAATGTAAATAAATTTCCTTCTTGATAGTCGTTGGTTATATATTTTGCGAATTTGTTTTCAAATTCAGGTGCAACTATGAGTACATTATTCTTTTGAGCTATTTCTACCCAAGCATTGAGATAATCCTCGGCATTTCTGCCTCCACCGTGCATAACAAAGACAATTTTATTTCCATTTTTCCATTCTTGTGGTTTGTAAGTCCATACTTTAATAGATTTTCTCTCACTTTCCTTATAGGCGTACATTACAAAAGAATCCTTTCCGTTTTTTAGAGGAATAGTTTCCGTGATTTTTGGTCCTTTTGGAAGTACGTAAAGATAGATATAACCTGAAATTGTAAGAAGCAGGATTATTGAGAAAGTGTAGAGTACTGTTTTTTTTAAAATTCTAATTGTTTTGTTCATTAAATTTGGTTTGTTTTTGAGTTCAAATCTAAATTTCTTTGTTCAATTTTTAAATTTTTTCTTTCTGAATTGTGATTTTTCAAGGACGAATTGTTTTTTAAATTAACCCTAACGTCTCGTATAAAAACAGTGCGAGCTGGCAAGCGTGATTGTCCGCAGGACAATCAGGTGTTGCAAGCGAGCAATAACTTTCGATTCGAGACAGGTTTAAGCATTGTTTTTTTACAATGTGCCTGTTGCACAAGTTACCAAAATTTGTTAATTTCATGGTATGCAAGGCAAAAAAGACTATCAGGAAAAACTCTTCACTTCTTTTAGGTTAAGTGACCGGGTACCAAAAGAAAATTTTTACC
>Ga0307487_1000585_pt1 | contig 28111 bp, 18 predicted proteins | sample CBIW12metaG_FD_203665 | JGI IMG/M metagenome (GOLD analysis project Ga0307487, IMG submission 203665) | Sea-ice brine microbial communities from Beaufort Sea near Barrow, Alaska, United States - CBIW 1.2 | ecosystem: Environmental > Aquatic > Marine > Coastal | place: USA: Alaska | collected... | reverse complement strand
TAAAACCAACCTCAGCCAGTTTCTTCATAACATCCTTAACATTTCCGTCTATTATATCCCTCAACGAATAAAGTTGAAGTCCCAATGTTCGTTTTTTATTGGACGAAAAGGCCATAGAAGGCATTAACACCGTTCCTGCCAGGGCCAGGCCTGATAATTTGAGAAAAGTTTTTCTATGTATCATTTTATTATTTTTTGGTTATGTATATTATTAAATAGAACTTAATTTAAAAAAAAATCTCAAATCAAGGTTACAAAATATATCCTTTTTAAGAAAAAACTTAATCTTCCTTAAAGAGACCAGGCATTTCCAACTTCCGACAAAGGAATACAGCCCTTATATGTTCCGGGAATAGGATCATAACTTAAAACTTCTTCGCCTATTTTCTCTGATGTGTAAAAACCATACAAGCTGTGGTACCTAACAGACAGTAAAAATTTATAAATCAAATAAGCCTCTTGTTTTTTGCTGTTCAAACCATATTGGTCGATTACCTCCTGTTCGTCAAATTTTGTGAGTTGAAAAATCTTTTCCTGGCTTTCATCTGAAATCCTGAAATAGGTATCCAACAACTCATTGTATTCTTCTTTAGAACCGGATGCCGAATCTTTATTAAAGCGTTCAACAAAACTTTTTTCAAAGAGGTCGCCCCCTTTTTTAAAGATATCCATTGCTTCTTCTGATGCAACATCGGCATACATTTTATCAATAAATTCAGGGATATTTAAATCAACGGCTCCAACAATTTCAGTTGGTGGCAGAATAATATCAGCTAATTGTGTTACTATATATTTTTGACTTTTAATAAAAAAAAGCGGCTGCCAGGTCTCTGGCTCTGATGTACACGAATATAGCGTGCTGAATAAAGTTGGTGCAGCTAAAGTATAACCTAGAGCTAATGACATTTTTTTTAAGGCGATTCTTCTATTCATCGGTTGCAAATTTAAAGTCTGAAGTGGTCAAAAACCTGAATTGTAATAGGTGATTTTGGTTAAATGTTTTTGAACTTATTTTCCTTAAACTGCTTAGCGGCGTGATTGGCAGCTCTTGCAGTTAAGGTCATATAAGTAAGAGATGGATTTTGAGAAGCAGAAGAGGCCATACAGGCGCCGTCTGTCACGTACACATTTGGAACTGCATGAATTTGGTTGTTTTCATTCAATACAGATGTTTTTGGGTCTCTTCCCATTCTGGCCGTTCCCATTTCGTGAATTCCATTTCCGGGAAAGCAAGGTTCCTGATAGCCTTTAACATTTTTAAATCCAGCTGCTTCAAGCATTGCTACGGCTTGTTTTTCAGCATCTTCCCTCATCAACTTTTCGTTTTCTTTATACTCAACATCAAAGGTTAGTGTGGGTAACCCCCATTCATCTAATTTTTCATTATTAAGGGTCACCTTGTTCTCATGATATGGCAAACATTCACCAAAACAGTTAATTCCAATTTCCCATTCTCCAGGTTTAAGCAATTTTTCTTTTAATTCCTTTCCATAACTCATTTCTCCAACGGCCCGTCTCCAATCGGTACGGCTTGCGCCTCCTTGCATTCCATAACCTCTTACAAAGTTCATTTCCTTTTTATTGTCGAGATTCCTGAACCTGGGCACAAAAAAACCTGTAGGCTTTCTTCCTTTATAGTAATCTTCCTCATGGTTTTCCGAAATAGCTGTAGCTCCCACTTTAAAATGATGATCCATTATATTATGACCAAGTTCACCACTATCGTTTCCTAAACCATTTGGAAATCTTTTGGATTTGGATTTCAATAAAATACCTGTAGTTGGCATGGTTCCGGCACAACAAAAAATTATTTTTGCGTAAAACTCGAGATTTTCATGGGTAATAGTATCAATAACACGGACACCAATTGCCAATTTTTGCTCTTCGTCATAAATTATCTCATGCACTATTGAATTAGGCCGAAGAGTCATATTTCCAGTGCGTTTGGCCGCTGGTAATGTAGATGAATTACTGCTGAAATAACCCCCAAAAGGACAACCTCTTATACACCTGTTTCTATATTGACAATTTGAACGACCTTCTCTGGATTCATCCCCGGTTAAGTTGGCAACCCTTCCATGTATTACCATTCTGTCATCAAAATTTTGAGTAATGCCATCTTGGAAATCTTTCTCAACACAGTTTAGTTCCATCGGAGGGGTGAAAATACTATCTGGAAGTTGGGAAAGGCCTTCAGATTTGCCGCTTATGCCAACAAATTTTTCAACTTTTTCATACCAGGGAACCAAATCCTGATACCGAATGGGCCAATCAACACCGTGACCATCTTTTAGATTGGCCTCAAAATCCATTTCACTCCATCTAAAGGACATTCTTGCCCACATAAGGGATTTACCACCCACATGATAGCCCCTTATCCAATCAAAACGTTTGGTTTCATTATATGGATGTTTTAAATCATCTACAAACCAATGTTTGCTCGGTTCTTTAATAGTATAACCTGTTCTGGCTTGTTTTAACTGATTTTTAGCTTCCTCCCGCTTAAGTTCTCCTTTAAATTCATAATCCCAGGGATCATCATACATGGTGGGGTAATCTGTAATGTGTTCTACCATCCTACCCCTTTCAAGCACCAGGGTATTTAAACCATTTTCGCATAACTCCTTTGCTGCCCAGCCTCCAGTAACTCCTGTTCCGATGACAATGACATCAAAATTTTGCTTTTCTTCAGCTGAATTATTATCCGCCATATTATAAAAATTTCAAAATTAAAATTACATTTTTTACGCCCTAAGGTTAAAAATTGATTTTGACCTTAGGGGTTTTATTAAAAACCCTCTTTTGTGCATATATTCCCTGAAAACACTCTGCCATGTCTTTTACATAACCATTCTAAATCCCTGCTTTGGTTTATTTTTTCAGGGATAAATTCCTTTTTCCACTAAGTATTAATATCCGGGATTTTGTTCTAAAACACCTCTGCTTAAATTAATGATATCCTGAGGTATTGGGTAAACCTCAGCAGTGGGCTGAAAGCTTGCTCCCATTAAGTAGGTACGTTTTGTACTTTCAACTTCCAAATAAGCATTGAGTAGCTGGGAAGCTTTACCTTTTCTTACAAGTTCAAAAAAGCGGTGGCCTTCAAGTGCTAACTCAATCCTTTCCTCAAAGTCCACAGCTTTTATGGCCATCTCTTTATCAAGAAAACTGGAATAAACACCAACTACATAATTTGCTGCGGGTGTACCGTCATTTCTTCTGACAAAATTCAAAGGGTTTGATGCTCTTTCCCTAACCCTGTTCACCAATGTTTTCGCTTTTTCCAAATCACCTTCGTCGGCTGCAATTTCTGCCCTCCATAGTAAAACTTCTGCAAAACGGATGATGTTCAAATTGATGGAATTAACGCCACCCCATGTACCTATTGCTCCGGCAGATCCTTCCTGATCTTTGGAATACACAGTTTTCATTTGTACATAAGGCCCTCCATTTGACTGATCTCGTATCCATGCTTTTCCAGGAAAGTCACCCCATCCCAAAAATGGTATTCCCCTTCTACCAACCGTCCAATCTAATCTTGGATCTAAATTACCGGCATATGGAGTAAAAGGTTGATCTGAACTGATTCCCTGATCATTTTTAACATCTTCATTATTAAATGTATCCAATAATGGTAATCCATTAGCATCTGTCTTATAAGCATTCACCAGATTTTGAGAAGGCTGAAAAAATCCACAGCAACCACCGCCAATTGGACTGGTATGAGGGAAATTTAAAATATCCCCCCAGTTTCCATTACTACTGCTATTGCTGGCATCATTAACACTATATTGAACGGCAAAAACAGATTCCAGGCTGTTTTCCGTATCAGCATTAAAGTTATCATGAAATAACACATTCAAGGCATAAGGACCATTATTGATCACATCTTCTAATATTGGTTTTGCTGATGGAAAATCCAATTGATACATATAAGCCTTTGCCAAATATGCTTTTGCAGACCAGGATGTAGCTCCTCCAACCCGGGTTGGAGTTTCAGAAAGGTTACTTACGGCAAATGCAAAATCATCTTCTATTCTGGACCAAACATCTACCCCCATATTAGTTGTGCTTTCTGTAACTGTTTCGTCAATAAATGGAACATTTCCCCACATTTTTTTAGCCTCAAAATGAAAGTGTGCCCTTAAAAACCTAAGTTCTCCTAAAAAGGATTTTGCCTGCGCATCTGTTAAGGTACCTGCTTCAACACCACTATTCACGGCATTAATTGCCAAATTGGCTCTTGATATACCTTCATAAACAGCTCTCCATTTCACATCTACAAAGCTGCTTGAGGGAAAACCCTGATAGCGCTCAAATGCGGAGATATCTTGTTGATCCCCGGGATCACTTCCCTTATAAGCATTGTCTGAGGCAACTTCGCCGTAAACCCAGTTGGATGCTGCTGAACGCCACACATTTCCATTATCCAGGTTTCCATCGGTGATTGCATAAACAGAAACCACCTGAGTTTCAACAAATTCTGCATTTAAAGGGACACTTGATGCCGCAATTGCAGATTGTGCCGGAATATCCAATTCATTATCACAGGAAGTGAATAAACCTATTATTGCAGTAAAAATTAAATAAATGACTTTTTTCATAATTATATTTTTTTAAAATGTAACATTTAATCCAAATAATACAGATCGTGAAATTGGAAAAGCTCCGGAATCTACGCCTATGGTCAAGTTTGAACCTGCTCCGGAAAAACTAGTCAAACTAATTTCAGGGTCAATACCATCATATCCGGTAATTGTTACTAAATTTTTACCCTGTAAATAAAACCTGATTTTGCTTACGCCCATACCCAACTTTGAAATTGCGCTGTCCGGCAATGAGTATCCCAACTGAACATTTTTTAATCTGGTATAAGATCCATCTTCTACAAAATAAGATGATTGAGCCGATTCTCTAAGAATTAAATTTGGATCGTTGGTAAGGTTCGGCAATCCGTTTTCTGTAACAAAATCTATGCTTTTGCCCCCTGGGAATGTATTGAAATCTGAATAGAATTTCATGAAATTATAAATCTCATTGCCTTGAGATCCCTGAATTAACAATGAAAGATCAAAATTTCTATATTCTGCACTAAAGTTAATTCCATAAGTAAAATCGGGATGTGGGCTACCTATAAAGGTTTGATCGTCGTTGTTGACAATTCCATCACCATTAATATCTTCAAACTGCATTCTTCCATCTTCTCCAATTCCCAGGAATTTCTTTCCAAAGAAAGAAGCCAGTGGTTGACCTGCCTGTGTCCTGTTTGGTCTATGAGTCCTAAAGGCGGCTCCATCTATGAAGCTTTCTAAATTTGTAGGATCCAAGAAATTAACTACATTTTTATAATGAGAAAGATTGGCACCTATGGAATATGTTAAACCACCTGAAGTGGTATTATTAAAAGAAGTTGAAATATCAAACCCCTTATTGTTCATTTCACCATAGTTTTTGGTTATAGAATTTACATTCCCAAAAACGGTAGGATCTTCAGGAACAGCAAGCAACATATCTTTAGTAGTTGTATCAAAATATTCGAAATCTAAATTGAACAGTTGAAATAACCTTGCAGAAAACCCTACATTATAGGTTGTAGTTACTTCCCATGTTAAATTAGGGTTACCACGTGAAATTAGGCCATTACCTATGGCTAAACTATTGTTACCGATTGGATATGCATTAAAATCCAAATTGGGCGCAAAAATATCGGCAGTAGCATTGGGAGAGATCGTTCCATCATTTCCAATCTGACCATATCCCGCTTTAAAAAGCAAATCGGTAAAAATATTTGAGTCTTTCAAAAAGTCCTCATTAGAAGCTCTCCATCCTAAACTAACCGCTGGAAAAACCCCAGATCGGTTGTCACTGGTAAATACAGAGGAAGAATCATATCTAAGTGTTCCGCTTATTAAATAGGTGTCATCAAATTTATAATCGATCTTTCCAAAAACAGACCAATAAGCTGTTATTAACCCATTACCATAATTGTTGATATTATTGGTCCCTAAATCCAAATACCTGGTGTTTAATGGATCATTAAATAAAAATCCTCCCCTATTGGCACCAAATTGTCTAAAGTTTCTTTTGTTAAACTCTGTACCTGCCAATGCGCTGATGACATTCTTCCCCGATTCAATTTGGTATTCTAATGTATTGAACCAGGTATATACCCTTTCAAAAGAGCTAAACTCATCTAAGGAATTTGCTTCCGGGGATTCATCCTGTTTATGAAAGGGATTAAATGTTGAAGAATTAAAAGTGTTTAGATCAAATCCTAGACTTGATTTATAGGTAAGACCTTCAAGCAGATCGTATTCTGTAAAAATATTTCCGAAAGCCCTAAACCCTAAATCATGATTATCTTTGTTTCTATCTTGTATTGCAATAGGGTTTCTACCGTTACCAAGTCCACCTACTCCTGAGCCGGCAAAATTCCCCCCCACATCCCAAACAGGGATAATTGGATGAATTCTGGTTAATGATGAAATTGCCCTTTCTGTGTCTTGATTACCATCTATTCCAATTCTATCAGAATAAGAAACTGTAACATTTTGCCCAATTCTAAATGAGGGAGTTATCGAATAATTTGAGTTTGCCCTTAGGGTATATCTTGTAAAGCTTGTTTCAGACGCAACCCCTTTCTGATCTAAAGCACTAAGGGATAGGAAGTGATTAGAATTTTCCCCACCTCCTGAAGCTGATACGTTATAACTTTGAATGGTGGCAGGATCAAAAAATTCACCAAACCAATCTGTGCCCTGTTTATTTGCCCTTGTAATAGGATTGGTCAAATAATTATAAGTGCTTTCATCAACATTACCCGAAGTCCCCTGTGGAGAAATGTAATCTGGCAAAATTGGTGTTGCGCCATTTCCAAATTGGGTATGATTTGGGGTTGTACCTGTAGTATTTAATTCTGCCTTCCAAATCGCATCGGCCAATTGTTGAGGTGTTGCAAAATCTGGAAAAACACTGCTTGGCACAAAATCAACCCCTACATAGCCATTAGCTGTAAAGGTGGTTTTATTGTTTCGCTTACCGGATTTTGTGGTTATAATGACAACTCCATTTGCTGCCCTATTACCATAAACAGCCGCAGATGAAGCATCCTTAAGAATTTGAATTGATGCAACATCATTGGGGTTTATTGAATTTAATCCGGCAGCAGTTGGAGTTCCATCAATTATAAATAATGGATCGTTACCATTTATTGTACCGTAGCCCCTAATTCTAATTGCAGAAGAACCTCCCGGTCCTCCCTCTAAATTAACAACAACTCCCGATGCCTGACCTTGCAGTGATTGCTCTAAACTGGTTGGTGAGGTGGCGACCAAATCTTCCGATTTAATAACTGAAACTGATCCTGTTATATCCCGGGTGGACTGTTTTGAATACCCTGTGACAATAATCTCATCAAGGTTAGACTCAGTCTCCTGCAAACTAACATTGATAACACTTTGGTTTTCAACATCCACTATAGAATCGATAAAACCAATAAAAGAAAACCTTAACTGTTCATTTGGAGAAACAGCAATTGTATAATTCCCATCAAAGTCTGTAATAGTTCCACGATTAGTTCCTGCAACTAAAACATTAGCTCCTGGAATGGGTGATCCATTGGTATCTTCAACTGTACCCGAAACAGACTGGGTTTGCGAAAACCCAGTCTGCGAGCATAATAGAAAGATCGTTAAGAAAAGAAATTTAAATTTTATCATAATTCAAAGAAATTAGAAAGTTGTTTCAATCGTTTTCGTAATTGTAAAATTTTTGTTTTCATGGGTTGGTTGAAATTGGTTAAATTATAAGGCTAAATAAAAAAATGGTAGTAAGAAATTAAGTTGTTTAGGTTCATCGATAATGAACCATTTCGGGTCACAAAGAATATTTGTAATAACAATAAAAATTCCTCTTAATAGCTCCTTTTTGTTATAAACTAAACATGGATTTTATACATTCTTATAAAAACACATGTCTATGTACAAAAAATTGGGTTAATTATGTTTTACTAAACTATATGTTAAAGCAATCCTACACTAATATTAAATTGTCATATTTTTGTATTATAATTTCACCTTTCAAGAATACATTTAGCACGTTAATTCTTAGTTTTCTGCACTATATTCATTGATTATGTATTAAATGATGTATTATTATCAATAAAGCATTATCTATAAGGAAATTTAACATTGTACCAACTTACCTAAATCGATAAAATAGTATCATTCAAAATTTGAGAAGAAGTAGTTTTGTTTGAGATTGTGACTGAGAATTCCTTTTTTGGGGAAATAGAGAAATTACGACATAACAACTATTAAACAACTATTATTATCATCTGGAAAATTTCACTAATCTCGGGGTTAAAACACCCCCTTGTCCATTGCTGTTAGCTAAGGCTGTAACAAATTATTTTATAAATATGGGCTTTTGCACAATATTCTTAAATTTTGGTTTGTGAATTTCGGAAAAAATGTTTCATAATTACAACACGCGTTTAATTCCGGAAAATTCTTCTCTATAATGGCTTGGGGTACATTTTTTGCTTTTCTTGAAAATCCGGTTAAAATTGGCAATGTTATTAAAACCACTTTTATAAGCTATTTCGGCAATACTTAATTTTTTTTCGATTAACCACCGGGAGGCAAAACCTATTCGGGTATCGTTTACATATTCAACAAAGGTTTTACCTGTACGTTTTTTAATGAACCTGTTAAAGGAAACCGGACTCATATTTACAAGTTCGGAAACTTCAGAAAGTGTAATTTTAGAAGAGTAATTCTCCTGAATAAACTCATAAATCACTTTAATCCTATCACTATTTTCAAAATCTTTATAATTTGCCGAGTAAGTAGATAATAAACGCTGGTTTGTGGAAAGAGCCAAATCCTGTAAAATAGAAATAAGTTCCAAAAAGTGATTTATACTGTCTATTTTTGATAATTTCTGAAGTTTAGGCAGGATTTTTTTAGAAATTTTCTTTGAAAATAAGATCCCGTGGGAAGATCTTTCAAACATATCCTTTATAGGCTTCATAATCCGCCGTCCCAATAGCTTTGAATCTAATAGGTCTATATGGAATTGAACCGTGATTTCATGTATTTTATCACTTGAACAGTTATGCATCTGCCATCCGTGGTGCAGGTTCGGGCCAACAAATACTAATTCAATATTTTCAATTTCTTCCAGACTGTCCCCAATCACCCTTCGGACTCCTGCTCCGTTAGCTATAAAGTTCAATTCAAATTCAGGATGAAAATGAACGGGGAAATCAAAATTATTTTTCACCCTTTCAAATACTAAAAAGCTGTCTTCCGGAGCTAAAGGTGTTATTTCCCTATGTATATCATTATGCATCATATTAAAAAGCGGCTATTATGGATAATATTTTATCGTTATTTGACAATATCCTATCAAATTAATAAAATTAAGTGTCCTAATTTTTGGGATAGAAAATATTTTTAAAAATTATAGGCTAAATATAAGATTTTGCTAAAATTAAATTATTTTATCAATTTACACTTATTTTTTGTCCTTATAAATAAAGGATTTTATTAAAATTTATCCGTTATTTTATATCTTATACTTTTTAATCATTTAAATCAAACTCATTTCTCTGTAATAACCTGGGTTTTGTATGTCGAAATGCCAGAATTTCTCATTATTTTAAAACTTACAAAGAAGAAATTTCCGGAGGTGATTTTAAAAAATTTGAAAATTTGGAAGAAATATTAGTTTTTTAAATGAAGTAAAGAAAATTTCCCGGTAAAAAAAATTATACTAGCTGCTACAAGGCTTAGATATTGCAATTATTTTACTTTACCTCGTAGGCACAATTATTATAGGGCTTGCTTTAAGAAAAAAGGCTCAGAAAAGTAAGGATGATTATTTGCTTGGCGGTAAAAAAACTCCCCTGGTATATGTTGGGGCTTTCAAATGCTTCGGGGATGTTTGATATTTCCGGGAACATGTGGCTGGTGACGCTCACTTTTGTCTATGGTTTTAAAATCATGGATTCCCTGGTTATGGCCCGTATTTAATCAGGTTTTTTTAATGGTTTATCTCGCGGCCTGGCTAAGAAGGTCTAATGTAACTACTGGGGCTGAATGGATCTTATTTCGGTTTGAAAGCAAAAAAGGAGGAAGAAGATCCCCTACTGTAATTGTTGTTTTTTCCATTTTAAGTTGTCTCAGATTTTTAGCATACGGCCTTATTGGACCCGGAAAATTTATTAAAATATTTATCCCTTGGGAGATCGTTTCAAATTACATTCATTTTGGGGTTCCACCGGAATATATTCCTCATTTTTATTGTATAATATTCACGTTATTTGCTGTTTTTTACTATATAATGGGAGGAATGTCCGGTATTGTATGGACGGATGTAATGCAATATAGTATAATGACAATTTCCTCAATTGCAATTGCTGTAATAGCATGGCAAGCCATGGGAGACAATTCCTTAAATGTTCCCGACTCCTGGCATAATCCGTTGTTCTATTGGGAATTAAATATGGATTGGAGCGGTATTATAGATAAGGGAATACCAAGATAAAATCAGACGGATATTCCCCGTTTGGGATTTTCTTTATGCTTATGGTGTTTAAAGGAATTTTAGCCAGCATTGCAGGTCCGGCCCCAAATTACGATATGCAAAAAATCCTCTCTACAAAATCCCCTTTGGAAGCTAAAAATGAGTGCGCTATCTATTGTGGCCTTAATTCCTAGCCGGTATTAAATGGTGGGTGGATTTTCTGTTTTGGGAATCCTTTTTTATGAACAGCTTAATTTAACTACCGCCGGAATTATAGATCTCGAAAAAGTTTTGCCCCCTACCTAAAAAATGCCGGGGTACTAAATGAAAAAGATCTTGATACCGGAAAAGTGGATGCCGACAGGCACTGGTGGCCACAGGCTGAAGCCATGATTGGTTTAGAATATGCTTTTAGGATTTCAGGAGAAGACAAATTTAGGGATGCAAAATTTGATATATGGGAATTTATCAAAAAGTATATTAAAGACCATGAAAACGGGGAATGATTTTTTAGAATAGACAAAAATAATATCCCTTATAAAAATGAAGATAAGCTGGGTATTTGGAAATGCCCTTATCACAATTCTCGCGCCTGCCTAATTCTGCTCAGTTTGGATAAATAATGATTTTAGTGTGATCTTTAAAGTACCTATTGAGTTTATTTGGAATTCTGTGCAAATTTCTTTGATAAGTCTTTGTCCCTTTTTTGGCAGAGATCAAAACAAAAATATCGTCATTAAGCATGTCTTTTGATAAAATGAGGAAATCGTCCCAATTCATAAAATGCCTGATCTCTATGGAAGCTTTTATCTTGAGCACTTTGATCAAAATTTCAATCGCATTTTGAGTTTTAGGCGTGCAATTCATTATGATGGGAATGCTCAATTCCTCTGATAATTTAATGAGTTTTTTTATCCATAACTGAAAACCTTCTGCTTTTTCAGAATGGGGAGTTGCAGCCACGAACATTCTTTGATGAGTTTCCCAGGGTTTTTTTACATCACAAATAAAAGTGGTTTTTGTGGTTTTTTCGAGAATTTCTCCCATTTTTCCTCCCATTATATCTTCTGTACCCTGAGTGCTTGCTGGCCAGCCCAAAATAATCAGGTCGGCTATCAGTTCTCTTGATTTTCGATAAATCCCATTGGCGACATCCTCATCGATGGTTGATGTTATTTCTACATCAATATCAGCTGCCGTTGCCTGTTTTACATATTCATCCAATTTATTCCTTGCCTGGGCAATGTTGAACTCTGCTTCCTCATCATTTGGCACAACCGAGAGGATGGAAACGGGGTTGGCTGAAGTTTTATCTTTTATCAAAATTGCAAATTCCATCAACTTATCAAAATTCTCAATATTGGCAAGCGGAAGCAAAATGCTTTCCATTTTATAACTTTCAGATCTATTTATCTTCTCCGGATCGGTTTCCCTGGATTCCGAAACCATCATTTTTGCGGCATTTTCAGTGGCTAAAGTCGCCACAATAGAGGTTATCAGGATAAGGATAATCGTTCCGTTTAAAATGTTGATATCTATTATTTCTGCATTGTAACCCACAATGATAACGGCCAATGTCGCGGCTGCGTGGCCAGAACTGAGTCCGAAGATCACTTTGCGCTGGGATGTGGAATATTTAAAGATCAATTGGGTAAAAAATGCAGCGAGCCACTTCCCGCTAATTGCTACAACAGCCAAGGTTATGGCAACAACAATTGCCATATAGCCACTTAAAATAACGCTGATATCCACCAGCATTCCTACGCTGATAAGGAAAAAAGGAATAAAAAGGGAATTCCCCATAAATTCAATCCTGTTCATCAATGCTGATGAATGAGGGATTAAACGGTTTAAGGCGAGTCCGGCAAGGAAAGCTCCAATAATATCTTCCACCCCGGCCAATTCGGCTAAAAAAGCAGCAAAAAATACCACTGTAAGCACAAAAATATAATGCGAATGCTTTTCCTTTGCCATTTTGGTAAAGAACCATTTTGCAATTCTTGGGACTACCAAGAACATAATAGCGATAAAAACAGTTAACGAAACAATCAGTTTTATCCAGAAATCGGTGGTGAGCCCACCTTCCTGTGCATTCCCCAGAATAACGGCCAATATTATCAATACGGCAGTATCTGTAAGGATGGTACCGCCAACAGTGATGGCTACGGCTTCATTTTTGGAAACCCCCATACTGCTCACAATAGGGTACGCAATTAAAGTATGGGTTGCAAACATACTGGCTGTAAGGAAACTGGCATTGAAATCGTATCCAAGTAGGTAAAAACAAACGGGAAATCCTATGCCCAAAGGAATTGCGAAGGTGAAAAGCCCAAATAATAAACTTTTGTTCCTGTTCACCTTGAACTGGTTCATATCCAGATCTAATCCTGCTATGAACATGATATACAACAATCCAATTTTTGAAAATAGAGCTATTGCCGCATTTTGCTCCAGAAGTTCAAATCCGAAAGGGCCAATTACTATCCCGGAAATAATCAACACAATAATTCCAGGAATATTAAGACGCCTGAAAAGTATGGGGGAGACAAGTATTATAAGCAGGATAAGTGAGAAAACCAATACAGGATTGCTCAGTGGAAGCTGAAATTCATGGGAAACCACCTCGAGAAAATCATTCATATCAAATTATAACAGCTAAGACCGTACTTAATGATACAAACATACAGAGGAAATAGCATCCTCCTTCTATTATGGATTAATTTTTAATATTATATTACAATATGACTGCTTTTTTGTTAAATAAATTTTAATCCAAATTTTAAATATTGACTTTATATTCCAAGAATGAATGAGATTGAAATCTGGTGAATTTAACTTTTATACTCAATCACTTCTTATTTGGGTAGATCTTTTATTAAAATTTCAATGTGAAATATGTTTTACCGTTCCCGAAAGCTATCGAAATCAAGGATAAATAATTATGGTTATTTAGGCATTGACAGCTCACATCTAAATACTTATATCTACTATAATCTCATATCTCTATATTAATCCTCAACTTCCTCGACCAAATCTTCATGATCCTGTTTATTATCTTCTTTTTGCATTTTTTTACCTAAATAAACAAAATGATAACCTTCTTCAATCTCAACATCTGCACTTTGAGAAGGGATGATTATTAAATTTCCGGTGGAGCTCTTTACAAAAAGCGGAATTATATCCGGGTTGGTTTTTGAAATTTCCACTAGTCCTTCATAATGTTCACGGCTATTCAAGGGTTCTTCATGAATAGTTGGATATCTCCTGGAAACATCCGAAAGCTTGATGAAATCATCGGTTTGAGAAAAAAGGCCTTCTTGAGGATTTTTTTCGGGATCGTTCATTTCATCAGAAGAAATAACCCGATAGGAACCTTTTTCGCCAAATTGTTTTTTGAATTTATTAATGGCCGTTCGGTTGATATCGCTGTTTCCGGTAATGGCCATTAAATAGCCTACATCGTTTAATTCGATATTATCCAATAGATCATCAGAGTAAACACTTCCTACAATTGCCTCCAATCCCATAACCCTTGCTTTTTTAATATTGTCGGCATTGTTATCCACCAATACCACATGTCTTTCATTGTCCTGAAGGTATTTCCCTATTAATCGTGAAATCGAGGAAGCTCCAATAATTAGGATGCCTTCAGAATTTTTAATAAAAACCCCTACAAGTTTGGCAAAAAGCCGTGCAGTTGCAGCATTTAATAATACTGAAAGCAACACGATCATAAAAACAAGCGGAGTGATATATTCGGCTCCTTCCACCCCTTCCTGAACGAGTTTTATTCCGAATAAGGAAGCGATCCCAGCTGCCACGATTCCCCTTGGGCCAACCCAACTTATAAACGCGATTTCATTTATTTTAAGATCAGAGCCCAAAGAACTTAAAACCACCCCCAAAGGCCTTATCAACAAAACCACAATACCAAACAGAAGAAGCGCTTTCCAGTTATAGATCAATAAAAGTTCTTCTATTTCTATATTTGCCGCAAGCAGGATAAACAAAATTGAAACTAAAAGAACACTTAAGGATTCTTTGAAATACAAGAGTTCCTTGATATTCGGCAAATTTTTGTTCCCCATAACCATTCCCATGATTACCACGGCCAACAGTCCGCTCTCGTGTGCAAAAATATCGGACAGAACAAAAACTCCTAACACTGATGCAAGAGTAAAAACATTGAGCAAATAATGGGGGATAATATTTCTTTTTATGAGAAAAGCAAGCGCATTGGCAAAAGCAAATCCGAAGATAGTTCCTGATATAATGATTTTTGCGAATTCAAGTAGCGCCGTTTGGGTAAAATCCTGGCCGCCTTCCACCCTTATAAATTCAAAGACCAACACTGCAATAAGAGCGCCTATTGGGTCTATTAAGATCCCTTCCCATTTGAGAATGGACGAAATATCCTTTTTGAGCGGGATATTCCGCAAAATCGGGGAAATCACCGTTGGTCCGGTTACAATGATCAATGATGAAAACAGGAATGAAATTTGCCAGGAAAATCCGTAAATAAAATGTGCGGCCAAACCGGCACCAAAAAAGGTTACCGCCGCCCCAATACTTATTAATTTTACGATTACATGCCCTATAACTCCTACTTCACTTTTTCTAAGGGTAAGGCCGCCTTCAAATAAGATTATCGCGATTGCCAGGGAAACAAAATAGTATAAACTTTCTCCGGGAAATAATCCATGCTCGCCGTTCCAGATAGGTTCAATCCATTTTGCACCATCTTCAGATATCAGGGTGGAGAACGGTCCAAATAAAAGCCCTATTAATATGAGCGGTAAAATTGCCGGAGTTTTTAATTTCCAGGCCACCCACTGAGCCAATATTCCTAATATGATTAATCCTGCGAGTTCTAACATTCAATTTATTTTGATTGGCCCAATGGCTTTAAGGATAAGTCTTGATAAGATTTGTGAATTTTTCCTTTCACCAAATCTCCGCGATAATAAAATAACCAAACATCTTCTTTGGTTAACAGCAATTTCAACAATCGTTTTATAATTACAATTTAAAAAAATTTAAACAAATTTACTCAATTTGGTAAACTATACAATTATAGCTTTTTTAGATTCAATTATTTAACAAACATTACGAAAATATGCTTAAAGCCTTAAATGCTTCGAATAAAAAGAAAAAAAATGAATTTACCTTATCCAAAAAAGTGTAGTTTATTTGAAAGTTAGTTGTTTGTATTGAGTGTGTTTTATTTTATGCGTTTAAGGCATTCAAAATTTTATGAACTGATAAGTTAGCCGATTTTTTAAATATTTGTTAAAAACACCCAAATAAAATCGATTGAAATTAAACATGTTTTAGGGTTTTATTACTTTGCGGTAAAATTCATTATTATGAAATGAGCATAACAGAAACTTGATGCAAACACCAATAAAGATATGTAAATTACATATGACCAAATAAAAACAATAAATATCAACATATGAAATTATACCCAATAGAATCCGGAAATTTTAAACTGGACGGAGGCGCTATGTTCGGCGTAGTTCCAAAAACTCTCTGGACCCGAACCAATCCTGCCGATGAGAATAACCTGATAGACATGGCAGCGCGCTGCTTGTTGATAGAAGATGGGGACCGGCTAATTTTAATAGACACAGGAATGGGTGAGAAGCAGAGCGAAAAATTCTTTGGTTATTACTATAGATGGGGAGAACATTCCATAGATAGATCATTAAAACAACACGGATTTCACCGCGATGACATTACCGATGTGTTTATGACCCACCTTCATTTTGATCATTGCGGGGGTTCCATTCAGTGGAATAAAGACCGTACCGGATATGAGCCCGCCTTTAAAAACGCGCGTTTTTGGAGCAATAAAGAACACTGGCAATGGGCTACCCAACCCAATCCACGTGAAAAAGCTTCATTTTTAAAAGAAAATATTATTCCCATGCAGCAAAGCGGAAAGCTCCATTTTCTGGAAAGAGAGGGCTCTGAAAAATTTATTTCGAATGATTATTTAGGTTTTGGTGTGCTATTTGTAGATGGACATACCGATAAGCAAATGATCCCACATATCGTTTACAAAGGAAAAACAATAGTTTTTGTCGCAGATTTGCTCCCTACCGCCGGACATATTCCCTTGCCGTATGTAATGGGATATGACACCCGACCTTTATTGACCATGAGCGAAAAGGAAGCCTTTATGAATAAAGCGGCAGATGAAGAGTATTATTTGTTTTTGGAACACGATGCCCATAATGAGATTATAACTGTAAAACATACTGAAAAAGGGGTGCGCCTTGACAAAACCTTTACTTTTAACCAACTTTTTAATTAAAATATCAATGAAAATACCAATTTTAAAGCCATTATTAATTGCGGGACTCTCCTTAACTATGTTGGGCTGCGGAAGCAGTTCGCCTGTCCTGGTTTCAACTCCCATTGAAAATATAGATGAAATCCCATTAAAAGTCACTCCCCTTACCGAAACTCAACTTCACAGTTGGGGCGCGGCCGATTTAATGACGGATACAATCCCGGGAATGAGCGTAAGAAAGGCTTATGCTGAAATAATTAAAAATAATACCGGTAAATCGGTAATTGTCGCGGTAATAGACAGCGGAGTAGATATCACTCATGAAGACCTGGATGGCGTAATCTGGAAGAATCCCGGCGAAATTGCCAATAATGGAAAAGATGACGATAATAATGGATTTATAGACGATATACACGGTTGGAATTTTCTGGGTGATGCAGTAAAGGAGAATATGGAGTACACGCGTATTTATAAGAAATTAAAGCCAAAATTTGAAGGCAAACCTGCCAGTTCCATAAGCACTGCAGACAGGGACGATTATGCTCTCTACCAACGTGCCAAAGCCGAATACGACAAGGAATACAATGAAACAATTCAAACTAAAAATCAATACACTCAAATAAAACAACAATTGGTTATCGCGCATGCAGCTGTTTCTTCAAAACTTGGAAAAGAAGATTATACTAAAGATGAATTGGCTGCAATGCCTGCAGACACAGACCAAATGAATCAATATAAGGGGATGTTGATGAAAATCCAGAACAATGTGAATGAAAATATTCCTGAAGCTTTAAAAGAACTGGATGAAGCCATCACATATTTTTCAGGAAGGTTAGACTCACATTTCAACCTGAAACTGGACGGAAGAGCCGTAGTTGGCGATAATCCTTATGATATTACCGATACCAAATACGGGAACAACAATGTCTCCGGCCCAACCAAAGAAAAGAAAGACATAAAGCACGGTACCCATGTTGCCGGTATTATTGCTGCAGAGCGAAATAACAACAAGGGAATGGATGGAGTCGCCAATAATGTCAAAATCATGGTGCTGCGTGCTGTACCGGATGGAGACGAATATGATAAAGATGTAGCTCTTTCCATAAGATATGCTGTAGACAATGGAGCCTCTGTTATCAATACCAGTTTTGGAAAATACTTTTCAACAAATCCTGAGTGGGTCATTGACGCCATTAAATATGCCGATAAAAACGATGTTTTAATTGTGAATGCAGCAGGAAATGAAGGAATAGACATGGACAATATCAATATTTATCCAAACGATCAGTTTCCCTCAACACCAACAGAAATAGCCGATAATTTTCTTACAGTGGGAGCTGTAACCTATAATTACGGATCGGGACTGGTAGCAGGATTTTCCAATTACGGAAAAAAGACCGTAGATGTATTTGCCCCTGGGACAAAAATTTGGTCCACTACGCCCAATAACAAATATGAGTATATGCAGGGAACCTCAATGGCAGCTCCGGAAGTCACGGGAGTAGCGGCAATTATCAGGTCCTATTATCCAAAACTGTCTGCTGCACAGGTAAAAGAAATAATCATGGATAGCGGGTTATCAACCAGTGCAACTGTTCAGGTAGGAGAAGAGAAAAGTAACAAGAAATTTTCAGAACTATCCACTTCCGGAAAAATGGTCAACCTATACAACGCATTAATTTTAGCCGACAAAGTTCAAAACAATAATTTATGAAGAGCATATTTTTAGCGCTTACAATTTTAACAAGTATCTGGGCAACTGCTCAAAACAACACCTCTTATTGGCAACAAAAGGTCAATTATAAGATGGATGTTGATATGGATGTGAAAAATTATCAATATACGGGTATTCAGGAATTGGTGTACACAAATAACTCCCCGGATACTCTTAACAGGGTTTTTTACCATCTTTATTTTAATGCTTTTCAACCCGGAAGTGAGATGGATGTGAGGTCCCTTACCATTCGGGATCCGGATCCAAGGGTAGGAGACAGGATTTCAAAATTATCCCCGGAAGAACAAGGTTTTTTAAAGGTGAATTCCCTGACCCAAAATGGCGTGAAATTAAATTTTAAAGAAGTAGGTACCATCCTGGAAGTTGAACTTGGCAAACCTATCTTACCGGGTGAAAAAACAACTTTTAAAATGGATTTTAAGGGACAGGTTCCTATACAAATCAGACGTTCCGGAAGGAACAATGAAGAAGGGGTTGCGCTTTCCATGACCCAGTGGTATCCTAAAATGGCAGAATACGATTTTGAAGGATGGCACGCGGATCCGTATATAGGCCGTGAATTTCATGGAGTTTGGGGAGATTTTGATGTTAAAATAAACATCGATAAAAATTTTGTGATAGGAGGAACAGGCTATTTACAAAATCCGCACGAAATAGGTTATGGATTTGAAAAAGAAGGAACAAAGGTCAATAGAAAAAAAGGAAATAAAATAACCTGGCATTTCGTAGCCCCACAAGTACACGATTTTGCCTGGGTCGCCGATCCTGATTTCATACACGATAAGATCACCGCGGCAGATGGCACAGACCTTCATTTTTTCTATAAAAACGATCCGGAAATAATGGAAAACTGGAAAAAGTTTCAGCCAAAAGTTGAAGAATTGTTGTTGTATTTCAATGAACATATTGGTCCTTATCCATGGGATCAATATTCGGTTATCCAGGGAGGTGACGGCGGTATGGAATACGCCATGGCTACTTTGATAACTGGAAAACGCTCTTTCGGAAGTTTGGTAGGGGTGACCGCACATGAAATGGCACACGCCTGGTTTCAGCATTTATTAGCTACCAATGAAAGCAAGCACGAATGGATGGACGAGGGTTTTACTTCCTATATTTCTACCCTTGCGGAAAATGAAGTTATGGGTAAAAAGGTAGAAAAACCTTTTGAAAGAAGTTACGTAGGTTACGTAAGGCTGGCAAAAAGTGGAGTAGAGCAACCACAAACCACACATGCCGACAGGTATAATTTAAATGCCGCTTATGGAGCTGCCGCTTATACCAAGGGTTCTGTATTTTTATCCCAATTAGGATATATCATCGGACAGGAAAACCTTCAAAAAACCCTTCATAGATATTATGATGAATGGAAATTTAAACATCCCACCCCAAATGACTTTATAAGAATTGCCGAGAAAGTATCCGGAGCAGAACTGGATTGGTATTTAACCGATTGGACTCAAACCACCAATACCATAGATTACGGGATAAAGGAAATTGCTGAAAATGGGAATAACACCACTGTAACCTTGGAAAGAATTGGATTAATGCCAATGCCATTAGATCTAAAAGTGGTTTATACCGATGGTACAGAGGAACTTATTTACATTCCATTACAAATGATGCGATGGGAGAAACCCGCTGAAGGAAATTCCTCCAGAACCATGGCCAAGGATTGGGCCTGGGCTTATCCAACTTATGATCTAACCATAAATAAACCCAAAGCTGAGATTAGTAAAATTGTAATAGATGAGTCCGGTTTAATGGCAGATATCAATCGTGAAAACAATGTTTATAAGCTGTTAATAGAGTAGATTTAAAACCGATAATTCGAAGTAGTATACATATTTCAGCAAAAAGAAGGATCCGTTTTGGGAAATCCCATAGCGGATTTTTTTAATTTAGCTGTTTTTAATTCGTTAACGATGAATGAAAAGTTTCCTTCTTCAGAAAAACTGAAAGGCAAAATATTGATAGACCGCTTATTTTCAGAAGGAAAATCCATCAAAAATTTCCCTCTGAAACTGGTTTATACCCCAATTAACAAATCTTCTATCACAACCAATAAAACCGGGGTTTCGGTTCCAAAGAGAAACTTTAAAAAAGCTGTTGATCGCAATCACTTAAAACGTTTGATGCGGGAAGCTTTCAGAAAAAATAAGTATCTTGTAGATAGCGACTTACAAAAAAAGTATGCTTTTATGTTTATATATACCGGGAACAAAAAATTTGATTATCATCAAATTACCGCGAGTTTAATTCATATTTTAAATAAATTAATAGAAAGGGAATCTTCTCATGAAAACTCCAATAATTAAACGAATTTCAATTGTTGTATTGGCCTTGGGCTTGCTCATAGGCACTTCAGCATTTAAATCTGATTTTTTTGAAATTGCGAAACAAATAGAAATATTCACCACGCTGTTTAAGGAACTCAACATGAATTATGTTGATGAAACAAATCCGGCAGAGTTGATGGATACGGCTATCAAGGCCATGCTTGCCGATTTGGATCCATATACAAATTATTGGAACGAACAGGATGTGGAAGCGGCAAGAATGAATACCGCCGGAGAATATCAGGGAATAGGCGCCCTTGTTAATATCCAGGACAACAAATTCACGATCCTGGAAACATATAAGGGATTTCCTGCGGACAAAGCCGGTTTAAAGCCCGGAGATGAAATTATTAAAATTGGGGATATACTTGTGGCCGATTTTAAAGAAGATGCCGGAGAACTGCTCAACGGCGCCCCTAATTCCCAAATAACCATCACTTACCTGCGACATGGGAAAAACCAAACTACCACAATTACAAGAGGTACGGTGGCTCTTAAAGCTGTTCCTTTTTATAAACTCCTGGAAGACAACACGGGTTATATAGTGCTTTCCCGCTTCAATGAAAATGCATCTAAGGAAACCGTAAGTGCGCTAAAGGAATTGGAAAGCGAGGGAGCCGATAAAATAATCCTGGATTTACGGGGAAATCCCGGTGGATTATTGAGTGAAGCCATTCTTGTGAGCAATATATTCTTAAATAAAGGTCAGTTGATCACCTCTACAAAATCGGTGATAGAAAAATACAATCAACAATATTTTACCCCTAAAGAACCAATTAATACTACAATTCCTTTGGTTGTTCTTATAAATGGGCACAGTGCATCCGCTAGTGAAATTGTTGCCGGTGCAATTCAGGATCTGGATCGTGGCATTGTGGTTGGCGCCAGGAGCTTTGGTAAAGGTTTGGTTCAGCGCCCAAAAGAATTGGCTTACGGCACCCAGTTAAAACTTACAATTTCGCGCTATTATACCCCAAGTGGACGCTGTATTCAGGCGCTTAATTACAGGGAACGTGATAAGGAGGGAAATGCCATTCGTACAAAAACTGAAGATTACAAAGAATTTAAAACCAGAAACGGACGCAGTGTTTTTGATGGGGGTGGAATTTTGCCCGATGTGGGTTTGAAAACTTCAGAAACCAGTACCATTACCAATGCCTTGCTTGCCGGAAATGCTATCTTTAACTTTGCAACTGAATATTATTATTCTCACAAAGTAGAAAGTCCTGAAAATTTTGAGTTTACAGATCAGGATTTCAACAATTTTAAAAATTTTCTCGATAAAACAGATTTTAACTATCAAACACTTACCGAATTAGAACTTAACGAGGCCATGGAAACCGCAAAAATGGAAGGTTTTGAAGGAACTATTATTCAGGAATACCAAAGCATCCTGAATGAAATTGAAGTTGCCAAAAAAGAAGGAATGGAAGAGAAAAAATCTGAAATTTCCAACTTGTTGGCAGATGAGATCGTGAAAAGATATTTTTATAGGGAAGGTTTATACCAGCATTATGTGCTGCAAAATCCCGAAATTTTAAAGGCTAAGGAAATCCTTAATAACAAGCAGCGTTATACTGAAATTTTGAAGTAATTAGCCTTTTATCATCGCAATATGCGGAATTCCATCTTCTAAGTATCCTTCACCTATTTGCTGAAATGAGTGGGATTCGTAGAATTTTGTCAAATATTTCTGTGCGGAAATTTTGATTTTTGTGATTTTAAACCTGCTTTCAATTACATCTATGGACGCTTTTAAAATATCGTGGCCATAACTGAATTTACGTTCATTTTGCTTTACGACCACCCTTCCAATAGAGGCTTCCTTAAAATAATTTCCTTTATCAAAACAGCGGGTATAAGCAATAAGATCCTTATTTTTAAAACCCAGAACGTGAAGTGCTTTCTGATCTTTCCCATCTATATCCTGGTAAACACAATCCTGTTCCACTACAAATACTTCGGAGCGCAATTGTAAAACCTGATACAATTCATCTAAACTAAACTCATTGAAAGTTTTTATTTTGATTTCCATACTTTTTATTATAGGATAAATTAATCCTGTACGACCAGGTCTTTACAATCGCATTTCCCAAATTCCGGTTGAATATTCACGTGATTGATACCAAATTCATCATGGACCAATTCTTTAATCTGATCTATTATTATATCAAATTGGGAGAGTGAAATATCGTCGTTAAAATCTATATGTGCTTCCAGATGTGTTTCTTCTTCATTAAGTTGCCAAACATGAAGGTGATGCACATTGTCAATTTCAGAAAGTTCTGATATTTTCCTGGCGATGTCTTCTAAAGCAATATCTGTGGGCGTGAAAAGCATAAGAACTCGGGTTGAAGATTTTAATAATTCATATCCCATCACAATTAAGTAGACTGCAATTACAAAGGTGAGCAGGCTGTCTACCCAAAAAACCTGGTAGTATTTCATTAAAAGGCCGCCTACCAATACAGCCACAGATGCCATCATATCTGTAAACAAGTGCAAATAAGCAGACCGCATATTCATATTTGCCTTACTGTCTTTTTTTAATAATAAAACGCTAAATCCATTCCCTAATATTGCCACCAAAGAAAGCCAGATTACCAGGTTTGAATTTATTTCCAGGGGATTTTGAAAACGTTTTATAGCTTCAATTATCAATAAAATTCCAATGACTATAAGTGCTGATGAATTTACAAAAGCAGCAATAATCTCAGCTCTCTTATAACCAAAAGTCTTATTTAATGACGCATCCTTTTTAACCAGGATATTTGCCACATAACTTACAATAAGGGAAATAACATCACTAAAATTGTGCAACGCATCTGAAAGCAGGGCTAAACTTCCACTTAGAAAACCTCCTATTACCTGTGCAAGGGTAATTGCAATGTTTAAAATAATTGAAATTAAAAGGTTTTTTCCACTAACCGGAGCGGAATGATGGTGGTGGTGATGTCCCATTTATTTATTAACTGCTATTTTTTCAACCCTATTTTGATGACGACCGCCTTCAAATTCTGTTTCTAAAAAAGTATCTACCATATCAATTGTCTGTGCCTGTGAAACATATCTTGCAGGAATACTTAAAATATTGGCATTATTGTGCTGTCTTGCCAACTTCGCTATTTCTTTGATCCAGCATAAAGCTGCCCGCACTCCCTGATGCTTGTTAGCTGTCATAGAAGCACCATTTCCGCTACCGCATATAATGATACCAAAATCCACCTTATGCTCTTCCACATCAGAGGCAACAGGATGTACAAAATCGGGGTAATCTACACTATCTTCAGAATCGGTTCCATAGTTGATTACCTTGATTCCTTTGCTTTCCAAAAAAGCAATTACAGCATACTTGTATTCAGTCCCGGCGTGATCATTTCCAATTGCAATTATCATAACTTTCGTTTTTAAGTTGAAACAAAGATAAAAAATGACTTGTTAACAAGAATTATTAGCTCGGTTAATTAATAATTATATACCATTTATTTTAAGGTAGTTATAATTCACCCTAAATTGTGAATAACCTTTTATGAGTTTCTAACAACCTAATTTGGAAAATATAAATAAAATTTTGATTGATTATTTTAAATGAATTAATCAAATTATAAGTACCTAACTTTTATAAAACTTATCATCAATAAAAAGAGGATTGTGAACATCTCAAAGTAAGAAAAATTTAAACATTTGTATTAACATAATTTTATTAACAACTGTTAACAGATTCTTAAATTAAGGTCAAAATCAGAAGTTTAAGAATTTATGGCTTTGTTAACAACTGCATTTCATTTGTTGGCAATGAAAAAAGCAATTTTTATTCAGAAAAGTTATGCTACAAGTTAACAGACTATAATAACAATCATTTAAAAGCTTTAATAAATTTTTAAAAAGTATATAATATAATATGTGTTAACAACTCTATTGGATTTTAAAATTGAGACCTCCTTTAAATATTTTAAAAAAAAATAAACCTTTCTTTTTTATAACCTTTTAAATATGGGTTATATGCATTCTAAAAAAAGTGTAGTTCTAAAAAATAATGGGTTAATACTTTTATTTACAGGTATATATAGAATAAAAATATTTATCAAAGGGGTTTTATTTTTTTGAATTCAATCAAATTATTAAGAAAAAGGATTTCTTCAAAATGAATATTTAAGATAAAGAATTAACCTGGGAAAGAGGTATTGATTAGGACTTTAGAATAGGTAGGATTATTGAATTCGATAAGGTTTTTTTTATTGAGAGTTTGATTTATAGATGCGGCAACTCCGATAACTCCCAAAAGGAAAATTAAAAGAAACACCATCCATATTTTAAATAATTTCTTCACTATTTTACCCCTTGTTATTCTAAATTGAGGGGGAATTTTAGAAGAGTTACTATCTTAAAATTAAGAATTTTTTAATAAATTAAAAAATTTTTTAAGATTATATTTATCTCAACTTATTGTTAATCAGATCAAATTCATGTTTAATTCAATTAAACAGGCTTAACAAAACTTTAGTTACATATTTATTTAAAGTCACATTTTAACTGTAATTTTGGGGTTTATTTAAAAATATGACGAAAAAGACAGATAAGAAGAAGAATTCCGGCGATATGGGTAATCTCTCAAAGAGTATTATGGATATATTGAGAAAATCTCCCACAACGCCGTTTAACTATAAAGAAATTTCCGCGAAATTAGGAGTGAACGATGCTAATACGCGCAATCAGATTATAAGAAAATTAGCCCAGCTGGCGGCTAAAAAACAAATTTCAGAAGAGAGTCCCGGTAAATTTAAAATTGTAGCCAATTTAGAATACTATCAGGGTACTTTGGATATGACTACCAAGGGTTTTGGTTACGTGGTGGTTCCTGAATTGGAGGATGATGTATTTATTCCCGAAAACGCTTTGAACAAAGCTTTAAATGGGGATGAAGTGGAAATTTATATTTACAACAAACGCAAAAAAAGAAAATCCGAAGGGGAAGTTGTTCGTATTATTAAGCGTAAACGCACCGAATTTGTTGGAATATTACAACTTCAGAAAAATTTTGGATTTGTAGCTATTCAGGATCCAAAAATGTATACCGATATTTTTGTACAAAAAAACAAATTGCTCGATGCCGAGGACGGTGATAAAGTAGTTGTTACTTTGGAAGAATGGCCAGAAAAGGCAGATTCTCCTTTTGGTTCAATAAAACAAGTTTTAGGAAAACCGGGGGAACATCATACCGAAATGCATGCAATATTGGCACAATACGGGCTGCCGCATGAATTTCCTAAAGAGGTAGAGGATTTTGCAAATCAGATAAATACCACTATCCTGGATTCGGAAATTAAAAAAAGAAGGGATTTACGGGATGTTTTAACCTTTACTATTGATCCTAAAGATGCAAAGGATTTTGATGATGCCCTGAGTTTTAAAAAATTAGGGAACGGAAATTTTGAAATTGGAATTCATATTGCCGATGTTTCACATTATGTAAAACCCGGAACTATTTTAGATGATGAAGCTTATGAACGTGCTACCTCTGTATATCTTGTAGATCGCGTGGTACCAATGCTTCCTGAAATTCTGTCCAACAACGCTTGTTCCCTGAGACCAAATGAAGAAAAATATACTTTTTCGGCAATTTTCGAGATCGATGGAAAAGGGCATGTGATAAACCAGTGGTTTGGTAGAACGGTAACCCTGTCCGATTCAAGGTTTGCATATGAGGAGGCACAACACATTATTGAGACAAATCAAGGTGAGATCCCAGCAGAAATTTCTATTGAAGATAAAGCATACACTGTTAGCGATGAAATTGTATTTGCCGTTTCAACTTTGAATGAGTTGGCAAAGAAAATGAGGTTAAGGCGCTTAAATGAAGGAGCTATTTCCTTTGATAAAGTGGAGGTTAAATTTAATCTGAATGAAGAAAATGAACCTGTAGGCGTTTATTTTAAAAGTTCAGAAGAAGCCAATAAATTGATAGAGGAATTTATGCTCCTGGCAAATAAAAAGGTAGCCGCGTTTATTGGAAAAAAATCCCCTAAGAAAACCTTTATTTATCGCTGCCATGCAGAACCTGATGATACAAAACTCGCAACTTTACAAACGGTTGTATCAAAATTTGGATATAAAATTGACTTGAAGGATAGAAAATCTGTTACCTCTTCCTTAAATAATCTATTAGCTGAAGTTCAAGGAACCAAAGAACAAAATTTGGTTGATACACTTACAATCCGTACCATGAGTAAAGCCTATTACAGTACAAAAAATATAGGACATTACGGACTTTCATTCGACTATTACTCACATTTTACTTCACCTATCCGGCGGTATCCAGATGTAATGACACATAGGTTGTTGCAGGAATATTTAGATGAAAAACCTTCTGCAAAAGAAGATGAATACGAAGAAAAATGCCGTCACAGTAGTGAAATGGAAAGTCTTTCTACAAATGCTGAAAGAGATTCCATAAAATATATGCAGGTAAAATACATGCAGGAGCACCAGGAACAGGACTTTTTAGGTGTTATTTCCGGAGTCACCGAATGGGGAATTTATATTGAAATTATCGATAATAAATGCGAAGGAATGGTAAGGCTTAGGGATATCAAAGACGATCATTATGAATTTGATATAGACCAGTATGCCATTGTTGGCAGAAAAACCCAAAATAAGTACCAGTTAGGGGATGAAGTTTATATAAATGTAAAAAATGCCGATTTATTAAAAAGGCACTTGGATTTTAATTTATTGGGAAGTAAAGAAGCTGTAGAGGAAGATTAGATATTTAAAATTGAATTTTAAGGAGAAAAGAGTCGCTAATAAGTAATTAACTTGCCTAAAGTGTGAAATACTTTGAGTTAAGGAAAAAATTAACGTGGACTATAATTGATCAAAACAGCATAATTTATTCGAAAATAAGCTGCTTGAATGGATAAATTACAAGAGATATTAGAATCATTAAAATGAAAAAGTTACTTTTTTTATTGCTTTTAAGTCACGGAATAGTGGCTGGAGCACAGGAAATAACAATGGATTTGGGAAATTTTTCCGAAGCTGAAATTACAAATGGCTTATCGGTGAATTTTATACGATCTGAGGAAAATAAGGCTGTTATTACAGGAAATAGCCGGGATAAGGTTAAAATAGATGTAGAAAACGGTGTTTTAGATATTCATACCGACCTTAATAAAATTTGGACCGAAGACAATACCTTTATAATTATTT
>Ga0307487_1000581_pt1 | contig 28189 bp, 29 predicted proteins | sample CBIW12metaG_FD_203665 | JGI IMG/M metagenome (GOLD analysis project Ga0307487, IMG submission 203665) | Sea-ice brine microbial communities from Beaufort Sea near Barrow, Alaska, United States - CBIW 1.2 | ecosystem: Environmental > Aquatic > Marine > Coastal | place: USA: Alaska | collected... | reverse complement strand
CGAAACGCTGGGACTGGTCGGGGAATCCGGGTGCGGAAAATCAACGCTCGCCCGCACCCTGCTGATGCTCGAACGCCCCGACGGGGGCAGCATCCGTTTCGACGGTACCGACCCGTTCGCCCTCACCGGAAAAGACCTGCTCGCGTGGCGTCGCCGGGTGCAAATGGTGTTCCAGGACCCGTTCGCGTCGCTGAACGCCCGGATGACGGCGGGGGAGATCATTTCGGAACCCTGGTCCACCCACACCACCCTGTACCCGAGCAAAAAAGCCCGGGAAGGGCGCTTGCGCGAGTTGCTGGAGATCGTGGGGTTGCGCCCGAGCGACGCCGGGAAGTCCCCGCAGGAATTCTCCGGCGGTCAACGCCAACGCATCGGCATCGCCCGCGCCCTCGCCCTGAACCCCGACGTGATCGTGCTCGACGAACCCGTCTCGGCGCTGGATTTGTCCGTGCAGGCGCAGGTCCTCAACCTGCTCAACGACCTGCAGCAACGCCTCGGCGTCGCGTACATTTTCATCTCCCACGACCTGTCCGTGGTGCGCCACGTCGCCGACCGCGTCGCCGTGATGTACCTCGGCCGGATCATTGAAACCGGAACCACGGAGCAGGTCTTCGACCGCCCCCGACACCCGTACACCGCCGCACTGATGTCGGCGTCACCGCGCCTGGACGTCAGCGGCACCACACCCCGGAACCGCATCGTGCTCGAAGGCGAAATGCCCTCCCCGCTCGACCCGCCGTCGGGCTGCCGCTTCCGCACCCGCTGCTGGAAAGCACAAGACATCTGCGCCACCGACGCACCCCCCGCCACCGCCTCGACCGACGAACCCGAACACGCCGCCGAATGCCACTTCCCGATGCACCCGATCCCCGTGACGGACTTGTTCGCCCGCAGATCGTGAGCGTACTGGAGATCAGCATCATCGCCATCGCCGTCATTGCGGCGTCGGCACTTCAGGCCTCGATCGGCTTCGGCATGGGGATGCTGGCCGCCCCGGTGATCGGCCTCATCGATCCCGCCCTGCTGCCGGGCACCATCATCATTCTCGCCGTCGTCATTACCGCGATCGGCGCCGTCCGCGAACGCGCCCACCTGGATCTGCGGGGCGCAGGCTGGGCGCTGATCGGGCGCGTTCCGGGCAGCCTCGTGGGCGCGTGGCTCGTGGTCGTGCTTCCGCCCGGCGGCCTCGCCTGGGCGGTTGCGGTCGTCGTCCTGGCCGGCGTGATCGCGACGTTCACCGGCTGGGCCCCGGTACCGGGGCGCCTCACACTTATGACGGCCGGTGCCGCCTCGGGACTGATGGGTACGGCCACCTCGATCGGTGGCGCGCCGATGGCACTCATCTGGCAACGTTCACAGGGTGCGCGGCTGCGCGGCACGATGAGCGCGTTCTTTCTGGTGGGTTCGACGATCTCCCTCGTGGCGCTCTCGGTGCTCGGCGCGGTGAGCAGGAACACCCTGCAGCTGGCGGCGTGGATGATCCCCGCGGTTCTGCTCGGCTACCTGCTCTCCCGCTACGCCAACCGGTTGCTCGACCACCGCCGACTGCGCCTCACCGCACTCACCGCGTCCGCCGTCGGCGCGCTGGTCCTGATAGCGGCCCAGATCTTTCCGCAGTGAGCTCGGCGGGGCCGGTCGCTCAGTGCACGACGTTGACGAGCGGGTGGCCTTCCGCGAGATTCTGCACGTTGGCGGCGATGTCCGCGGCGCGCAGCTCGAAGGTCTGTCGTGCATGTCCCGAATAGTGCGGCGTGAGCACGACGGTATCGAAACCGGCGAAGCGGGCCACCGCGGGCGGAGGAGCGCCATCGGCGTCCGGGGCGCCCCACCAGACGTCGAGGCCGGCGCCCGCGATCCGTTCCTCGACAAGCGCCGCGTAGAGCGCGTCTTCGTTGACGACGGGTCCCCGGGCGACATTGATCAGGATGCTCGAGGCCGGCATCAGGCGCAGCGCATCGGAATCGATCACGCCGCGCGTTCGGTCGCTCAGCGGCACGGTGACGACCAGCACGTCTGAGGTTGCCAGCAAGTGGGGCAATTCATCGAGGCCGCCCACCCAGTGCAGCGGAAGGTCGTCGGGTACCCCGCCGTGCGGGTTATTGCGTACGGCCTGCACGCGCATTCCCAGGCCCAGAGCCAGGCGCGCCACCTCCTGGCCGATTCCCCCGAACCCGAGCAGCCCGAGGGTTCGCCCGCGGAGGGACCCGTGGAACGGAACGGTGGGATCGTTGGCGACCGTGCGCCACACTCCCGCCCGCATCTGTCGGTCCACCGCGATCACGCGCCGGGAGAGCATGAGCGCGACCATGACGACGTGCTCGGCAATCGGCTCACCGTGGTGGAAGGTGTTGGCCACGCGCGTCTGGGCGGCGAGCGCCGCGAGCGGAATCTTGTCGAAGCCGGCACCCGTCACGTGCACGAGGCGCAGGCGGCGACCGGCGGCAGCCAGGGCAGGCGTCATCGAGGAGCAGACCAGCACATCCGTGTCGGGAATGGCCCGCAGCACCTGTTCCGGCGACCACGTGTTCGCGAGTGTGTACAGGTTGTGGGGGTCGTTCGCGGTGAGCACGTCAATGAATCGGCTCATGATGCCGTCGGTGACGAGCACCCGCAGAGGTGCGGGGGCGCTCACCAGCGTGGGCTGAGCAGTTCGTAATCCGGCTGGATGCGCTGCATGTACCCGGTGTCGTCCCGGTTGCGCAGCCCGCATTTCAGGTACTGTTCGTGCAGGCGCGCGAGGGCGTCGCGGTCCAGTTCTACGCCGAGGCCGGGGGTGGTCGGAACAGCCACCGAACCGCCCGCGAACGAGAGCACGCCGGGAACGATGACGTCCTGATCGGTGTCCTTCCACGGCCAGTGTGTGTCGCAGGCGTAGTCGAGGTTGGGGGTGGCCGCGGCGAGGTGCACCATGGCGGCGAGGCTGATGCCGAGGTGTGAGTTGGAGTGCATGGAAAGTCCGAGCCCGAACGTTTCCGTGATGCCGGCGAGAGCCTGGGAGCGGCGCAGTCCGCCCCAGAAATGGTGATCGGAGAGGATCACGTCCACGGCCCCGGCGCGCACAGCGGGGGCGACATCGTCAAAGCTGACCACGCACATGTTCGTGGCGAGAGGCATCGGCACCTCCCGACGCACCTGAGCCATCCCGGGGATCCCCGGCGTGGGGTCTTCGAGGTACTCGAGCACGCCCTCAAGCTCCCGCCCGACCTTGATGGACGTCTTGACCGTCCACGCCCCGTTGGGGTCGAGGCGCAGCGGTTGCGTCGGGAATGCCCGGCGCAACCCCAGGATGGCGTCGATTTCCTCCTCGGGAGTGAAAACGCCGCCCTTCAGCTTGAGGGCCGTGAAGCCGTAGTCGGCCACCATTCGAGCGGCCTGGGCCACGATGCCGTCGGTGTCGATGGCGGCGCCCCAGGAGTCCTCCTCCTGGCCGGGGTGCCCCGCCCACTTGTAGAACAGATAGCCGCTGAATGCCACCTCGGAGCGCACCGCGCCCCCGAGCAGGTCGCTCACGGGCCGGCCGATGATCTTGCCCTGAATGTCGAGGGCGGCGACGTCGAAGGGCGAGAGCACGCGGTCGGGCGTGCTCGAGCCGGTGACCATGCCGCTCATGCCGTGTCCGCCGACCGTCGTGTCGCCGCGCAGGGCTCCCACGATGCGACGGCGCATCTCCCCGATATTGAACACATCAACCCCGACGAGCTCGCGGGCGACCAGACGGAGGCGGGCCAGGTGCGGGGCGTCGCCGTAGGTTTCGCCCACGCCGAGGTAGCCGGAGTCGGTTTCGATTTCGACGATGGCGCGCAGGGCAAACGTTTCGTGCACACCGACGGTGTTCAGCAGCGGCAGATCACGAAAGGCGACGGGGGTGATCGTGATGGTCTTCACGAGGTGGCGTTCAGAAATCAGGGTGCGGCTGTTCACGGCGAGAGTGCTCCTTGTTGATGGTGGCTCCCGGCGCAGCTGGTTCGAGCTCCGGGTTCAGATCCAGGCGGCGTCCTTGAGAGGGCGCACAATGCTGCAGATTTTCTGCCCGGCAAGCCGCAGGGCGGAGGTTATGTCCGCCTCACGGTCGGCGGTGAGGCGGTCGAGGGGGATAGAGACACTGATCGCGTCGGAGGTCGGGTCGGCGTAGGGAAGCGCCACCGCGAAGCAGCGCAAACCGGGGGTGTTCTCCTCGTTGTCGATCGCGAAGCCGCGGGCCGCGGTGTGGGCGAGGTCGGCGTCGAGGTCGACGCGTTCCACCAGGGTGGTCGGCGTCAGCGCGAGCAAATCGACGGGGATGTGCCCCTCACGTTCCGCGCCACCGCGCTGGGCCAGCACGGCCTTACCGAGCGACGTGGCGTACGCCGGCAGGCGCCGGCCCACCCGGCTGTACGACCGGGCGTATTGGCTGGACTCGCGGGTGGCGAGATAGACGATGTCGAAACCGTCGAGCCGACCGAAGTGAAAGGTCTCGTCGAACTGCTCGTGCAGTTCGTCCAGGTAGGTCCGCACGATCGGGAGGTACGGGTCGGCATCGAGATAGCTCGTGCCGGCCAACAGTGCCCGGATCCCGATGATGTACATCGAACCGGAGCTGTCGCCGCGCACCCAGCCGCGCTTGGCGAGCGTGCGCAGCAGCGCGTGCAGACTGCTGCGCGGCACGTTCATCGCCTCGCTCAATTCACGGATGCTGGTGGGGCGGTTGTGCCGACCTGCAAGCAACTCGAGTAGTTCGACCGTGCGGGATGCGGACTTGACGTCGCGCACCCCGGTCGCCGTGTCCGATGAAAGCGACATTTCCAACTCCTTCGTTGACCCCAATGTGCTGGCGAGCCTAGTCGAGCACCCGGGCTCCGTCTACATGGGTGGACAGCGGCTTCAGGTGTGACAGATCACACGAGGACCTCCCGGGTGGCGAGTACCGCGCGTCCGGCGGCGAGGATGCGAGCGAGTGCCCGCACGTGCTCGGGGGATGCATCCCGCAGCGGCGGACGCACATGACCGGCATCGATGCCGCCGAGCGCGGCGCCGGCCTTGACCAGGGCGACCGCGTAGCCGGGAATCAGATCGCGCAAGGCCACCAGCGGGTGGAAGAACTCTCGGTTGAGCGCCGCGGTGAGCGTGTGGTCACCCGCCTGGAGGGCATCGTAAAACGCGACGGACAGCTCGGGGGCAAAGGCGAAGGTCGCGGAGGAATAGAGCTCGACGCCGATCGCCCGATACGCTGCCTGCGAGGCCTCGGCCGTGGGCAATCCGTTGAAGAACTGGAATTCCTTACCGGCGGTGCTCGTGGCATCCGTCACGGCGCGCACGATGCGGGACATGAGGTCCAGATCGCCGACGCCGTCTTTGAAGCCGACGACGGTGGGCACGGTGGAGACCTCGACGGCGCTGGGCACCGTGAACTGCGCATTGCCGCGGTGGTAAACAATGATCGGCAGGTCCGTTTCGGCGGCGACAGCGCGCACATAGGCGAGGAGTCCGTCAATCGGGCTGCCCACCAGGTAGGGCGGCAGCAGTAGCAGCCCGTCGGCCCCCGCTGCCTTGGCCTCCCGCGCCATCAGCTTGGCGACCGCGACCGGACCGCCGGCGCCGGCGAACACGGGAGTCCGCCCGTTCGTCGTCATCACGGCGGTACGCACGATCTGGGCGTACTCATCCACGGCGAGCGCATGGAACTCGCCGGTTCCGCAGGCGATGAAGATGCCACCGGGAGCGAAGCCGATGCCGTGTTCGAGGTGGGCACGCAGCGCCACATGATTGACCGTGTCATCCCCGTGGAATGGCGTGATGGGAAAAAACAGTATGCCGTCGAGCACTGGATGACTCCTTATGGTCGGCTGCCGATTCGCAGCGGGTCTGTCGAAAACGATAAAGTGCAATCGATTCAACTCCAAGCTAAAATCTAGACAGACTGATACAAGGAGTAGATCGATGTTTTCATTGGTGCAGTTGGAATGCTTCATCGCGGTCGCCGAAGAGCTGCACTTCGGTGCGGCCGCCGAGCGACTCCGCATCACCCAGCCCCCGCTGAGCCGGCAGATCCAGATGCTCGAACGCGAAATGGGCACCCTGCTGTTTCACCGCACAAGCAGGCGGGTCGAAATGACGGCGGCCGGCCGGTCGCTTCTGCCGAGCGCCCGGCGTGTGCTCGACCTTGCCGCCAAGATGGCCGTGGATGTGCGCCGGGTCGCCTCCGGTGCGGCCGGGACGTTGACGGTCGCCTACACGGCCATGGCGGCGCAGAGCGCCCTGCCCCTGCTGCTGCGCCGGGCGGCCGAACACATGCCGGACGTGAGCCTCACCTTGCGCGAACTTGTCACGACCGACCAGATGGACGAGCTGGTCAAGGGCACCGTCGACCTCGGGCTCCTTCGCCCGCTCGTGGCCCGTCCCGGGATCCTGACCCGGCAAATCATGTCGGAACGAATGGTCGCCGCCTTGCCCGCCGACAGTCGCCTGGCCCAAAAGACCGGACCGGTTTCTCTGTTGGAACTCGACCGTGAGCGACTCCTGATGTATTCGCCGACGGAGGCGCGATATTTTCACGATCTGCTGCTGCGCCTGTTTGCCGCCAGCGGCAGTCAGCCCGTCGTCATCCAGTACGCCAGTCAGGTGCCCGCTCTTCTCGCCCTGGTGCAGGCCGGCCTCGGCCTCACGCTCGTTCCGGCGTCGGCCCAGCACTTCGCGCCGCGGGGCGTCGTGTTCCGCGACCTCGATTCCCGCTCGCCCGCCGACAGCCTCAACAGTGTGCATCTGGACGTGGCCTGGGGCGCGGACAGTGCTAACCCCGCGGTGCAACGGGCGCTCGACATCCTCGCGCTGCCGGACACGGACCTCGATTCCGGGTTGGATCTGCCGCCCACCTCGTAAAGTCATGCGCTTCGGGTATCAATGTATGCGGATTTCAGCTTGGATGCGTATCGATTCGTTCCTAGGCTGGAGACCTGCAGCCTCACCACGAGCCCGAAGGAGTGCTTCATGACAGCGCCCACCACCCAGCCCGACACCCTCGCCATGACCGACGCCGCCGAGCACCTCACCGGCGCCTCCATCGTCGGAGGGCAGGCCGTATCCGGAACACAGGGTACCGTCGCCGGCGTGAACCCGGTCACCGGCAGCACCCTCACGCCGAGCTATGGGCTGGTCGGTGTCGCTGACGTGGACCGTGCCGCGGAACTTGCCTGGGACGCCTTTGCGAGTTACCGCAAGACCACCCCCGAGGCGCGCGCCGCGTTCCTGGAGACGGCTGCCGACAATATCGCCGCCCTCGGCTCCACGCTCACCGACCAGGTCATCGCCGAAACCGGTCTGCCCCGGGCCCGAGTCGTCGGCGAGACAGCCCGCACCGTCGGGCAGCTGCGGCTGTTCGCGGCGGTGCTTCGCGAGGGAAACTTCCACGGTGCTCGTCTCGATTCCGCGCAGCCTGATCGGGCGCCGCTGCCGCGCCCGGACATTCGCTTGCGCAAGATCTCCGTTGGCCCGGTCGCCGTTTTCGGCGCGAGCAACTTTCCGCTGGCCTTCTCCGTGGCCGGCGGAGACACCGCTTCGGCGCTGGCCGCCGGTTCCCCGGTCATCGTCAAGGCGCACAGCGCCCACCCCGGAACCTCCGAGCTCGTGGGTAGGGCCATTGCCGACGCCGTCGCGGCTCACGGTTTGCATCCCGGCGTTTTCGCGCTGTTGTTCGGCGGTGGGGCCACGGTGGGCATTGCCCTGGTGACGCATCCGCGTATCAAGGCCGTGGGCTTCACCGGCTCGCGTAGCGGCGGCCTGGCCCTCGTGGAAGCGGCGGCCAACCGTGCCGAGCCCATCCCGGTCTATGCCGAGATGAGCAGCATCAACCCCGTCTTCGTGTTGCCGGGTGCCCTTGCCGGCAACGCCGCCGGCCTCGGCCGGGCATGGGTCGCATCCCTCAGCACCGGCACCGGTCAGCTGTGCACCAGCCCCGGACTCGTCTTCGTGCCGGAGGGCCCGCACGCCCAGGATTTCATCGCGGCCGCCGCGGCGGCCGTTGCGGAGTCGACGGGTACCCCCATGCTCAGTGCCGGCATTCAGAGCGCGTTCACTCGTGGTGCCGCGGTCTTCAGCGCGCACGACGGCGTGCGAAATGTGGCCAGTGGCCGGCCCGATGAGAACATTTCCGTGTGCGGGGTCCCGCAGATCTTCGCGACGGATGCCGCCACCTTCACGGCCGACCCCGCGCTGCAGGCCGAAGTCTTCGGTCCGGCGAGCCTGGTCGTGACCGTGCGCGACGTGGCACAGATGAGCGAGATTCTCGACGGGCTCGAAGGGCAGCTCACCGTCACCGTGCACTCCGATGGTGCCGAGCCGGGAACCGGGCCGCTGCTCGACGCGGCAGAGCTGCGAGCGGGCCGGGTCTTGTTCAACGGATGGCCCACCGGGGTCGAGGTCGTGCACGCGATGGTGCACGGTGGCCCCTTCCCGGCCACCTCGAACGCGCAGAGCACCTCGGTCGGAACCCTGGCCATCGACCGGTTCCTGCGTCCGGTGAGCTACCAGAATGTGCCCGCAGCCCTGTTGCCGGACGAACTCGCCGACGCCAACCCGCAAGATATCTGGCGCGAGATCGACGGCCACCTGGGCCGGGAATGACCCGCTCATGAGTGCCGCTCCGATCATCGAAACGATGCGGGTCGTGCCCGTCGCCGGCCGCGACAGCATGCTGCTCAACCTCAGTGGTGCGCACGCCCCCTTCTTCACACGCAACATCGTGTTGCTCACCGACAGCAACGGCAACACCGGCGTGGGCGAGGTTCCGGGCGGCGAAGCCATTCGGCAGACGCTCAACGACAGCCGGGAGCTTGTCGTGGGGGCAGCACTCGGCAGCTACCTCAACACCCTCCGGGCCGTGCGGTCACGCTTCGCCGATCGTGACGCCGGCGGCCGCGGCGGGCAGACCTTTGACATGCGCACGACCATCCACGTCGTGACGGCGCTCGAAGCCGCCCACCTCGACCTCATGGGGCAGCACCTCGGCGTTCCCGTGGCCGCGCTGCTCGGGGACGGGCAGCAGCGGCAGTTCGTCGACACGCTCGGCTACCTCTTCTTCGTCGGTGATTCGCAGCAAACCGACCTGCCGTACCTGCCGGCCGACCCCGGCACGGACGACTGGGCACGGGTGCGGCACGAGGCCGCGCTCGACCCGGAAGGCATCGTGCGCCTCGCGGAGGCCGCCTATGACCGCTACGGGTTCAAGGACTTCAAGCTCAAGGGGGGTGTGCTCCCCGCGTGGGAGGAGGCCGAGGCCGTCACCGCGCTCGCCGCCCGGTTTCCCGAGGCCCGGGTGACTCTCGACCCAAACGGAGGTTGGTTGCTCGAACAGGCCGTCACGGTGGGGCGGTCGCTGCGCGATGTTCTTGCGTATGCGGAAGACCCGGTCGGGGCCGAAGGCGTCTACTCCGGCAGGGAGATCATGGCCGAGTTCAAGCGCGCCACCGGGCTGGCGACCGCGACGAACATGATCGCGACGGACTGGCGGGAATTGGGACACACCATCCGTTCGAACGCCGTCGATATTCCGCTGGCCGATCCACATTTTTGGACGATGAGCGGTTCGGTGCGCGTCGCTCAGCTCTGCGACGACTGGGGACTGCAGTGGGGGTCGCATTCGAACAACCACTTCGACGTGTCGCTGGCCATGTTCACCCATGTGGCCGCGGCGGCGCCCGGCACCCCGACGGCGATCGACACGCACTGGATCTGGCAGGACGGGCAGCACCTCACGGAGCAGCCCCTGCAGATTCGCAATGGGCAGATCGCGGTGCCGACGACGCCAGGACTGGGTGTCACCATCGACGAGGAGCGTCTCCAGGCAGCGCACGAGCTCTATCTCAGTCGCGGTCTCGGTGCCCGGGATGACGCGGCGGCGATGCAGTACCTGATTCCCGGCTGGCGCTTCGACCCGAAACGCCCCGCTCTCGACCGCCTGTGATCACCGAGCGCCCCGCGGTGTCGCCTCGCGCAACACCCCGGTAGGCTGGGGCTCGTGACACGGGGTGCCGTCGCCTGAGACTGCTGAGAACACACCCGTTGAACCTGATCTAGTCAGAACTAGCGAAGGGATGTCGCGAGTGAACTCTCGCTTGGAGAACGACCACGCCCTGGCCACGGCCGGGCTACTCACTGATCTGCGCCGCACGGCTCCGCTCGTGCAGTGCATCACCAACGCCGTGGTCACCAATTTCACGGCCAATGCGTTGCTCGCCGTCGGCGCCTCACCCGCCATGGTGGATATCCCCGGCGAGGCGGAGCTGTTCGCTCCGATCGCCTCCGGGCTGCTGATCAACCTGGGCACCCCACACGCCGAGCAGCGTGTGGCGATGCTTGAGGCGGCCCGGGCGGCATCCGCCTCGGGCACGCCGTGGGTGCTCGACCCGGTGGCCATCGGCGCACTATCCGTGCGCACCGCCCTCGCCCACGACCTCGCAGCGCTCCGACCGACGGTCATCCGCGGAAACCCCTCCGAGATCCTCGCGCTCGCCGGGACCGGCACCGGCGGACGCGGCGTCGACTCCATCGACGCCGCGGAGGCCGCGCTCGCCGCCGGGCATGCCCTCGCGCGTGACTTCGGGGCGATCGTGGCGATTTCGGGCGCCGTCGACCTCGTGACCGACGGCCGCACGGATGTGCGGATCACCAACGGCACGCCGCTCCTGACCCGCGTCACCGGTGGCGGCTGCGCCCTGGGAGCGGTCATCGCGGCGTTCGCGTCCCTCGGCCCCGATCGGCTGTCGGCGACCGTGGCGGCCTGCGCCGTGTACACGATCGCCGCCGAACAGGCCGCGCTCGTGGCGCGCGGACCGGGAAGTTTCGCCGTGGCGTTCCTCGACGAGCTCGCCGCGGTCACGGTTGACGACGTGCGCGAACGGGCGGTGATCGCATGAGCGGGCCGCGGGCGACCCTGGCGCTGTCGACGTATCTCGTCACCGACCCGGGCCTGAGCGGTGCGCGCGGTGTGCTCGGCGTGATCGAGGCCGCCGTGGCCGGGGGAGTGTCGATCGTGCAGCTTCGCGACAAGACCGCGTCCACGCGGGAACTATACGCGCTGCTGCTGGCCGCGTCGCGGATCACCGCGGGCCGCTGCACCCTGGTGATCGACGACCGGGTCGACGTCTACCTGGCCGCGCGAGCGGCCGGTGCCGTGGTCGACGGCGTGCACGTGGGGCAATCCGACCTGCCAGCCCACCTGGTGCGTTCGCTGATCGGCCCGGGCGCGGTTCTCGGCCTCACCGCCAACCAGCCGGCCCATCTGGAGCACGTGCACGCGCTGGCGCCGGGAACCGTGGACTACCTCGGAATGGGCGTCATTCGTCCGACCCTCACAAAGAAGGACCACCCGCAACCCCTCGGCGTCGCCGGATTCGAACGCCTCGCGGCGACGACCACGTTGCCGTGCGTGGCGATCGGCGGTGTCGGTCTGGCCGACACCGCCGACCTGCGGGCCGCCGGGGCGGCGGGGATGGCCGTGGTGTCGGCGATCTGCGCCGCCGCCGACCCCGCAGAGACCACCCGCGCCTTCGTTGACGCCTGGGCGGGCGCCGCATGAGCCCGCCCGTGCAGCACGGTCCGCCCACCGCGGACGTACCGAGTGGCGTCACGGCGGGCGCCCGGGTGATTCCACGGGTGCTGAGCATCGCCGGCACCGACCCGACGGGCGGGGCCGGCATCCAGGCCGATCTCAAGAGCGTCTCGGCCAACGGCGGCTACGGCATGGCCGTGGTCACGGCGCTTGTGGCCCAGAACACGCGGGGGGTGCGCGCGGTGCACGTGCCGCCGGTGTCGTTTCTGCGTGAGCAGCTCGACGCGGTGAGCGACGACGTCGTGATCGACGCCGTGAAAATCGGCATGCTGTCCACCGTCGCCGTGATCGACGAGGTCGACGGCTGGCTGCGTCGTACCCGGCCGCCGATCGTGGTGCTCGACCCGGTGATGGTCGCCACAAGCGGCGACCGTCTGCTCGACGAACCAGCCGAAGCGGCCCTGCGCGACCTGCTCTCCCTCGCACACATCGTGACCCCGAACCTGCCGGAACTCGCCGTTCTCGCCGAGGCGCCCGAGGCGACAACCTGGGCGGATGCCCTCGCCCAGGCGCTGGCCGTATCGGCCGCGCACCGGGTGATCGTGCTCGCGAAGGGCGGACACCTCGGCGGCGACGCCTCACCCGACGCCCTCGTCGACGCCGCCGGCTCGTTCTCGGGCGGCCGGACCGTCGTGCAGCTGGCGGCGGAGCGCGTGGCCACGAGCAACACGCACGGCACCGGCTGCTCCCTCTCGAGCGCGATCGCCACCCAGCAGGTGCTGCTCGGCGACTGGGAACACTCGCTCGCGGCCGCGAAGCACTGGGTCACCGACAGCCTGCGGCACGCCGACGACCTGCACGTGGGGCGCGGCAACGGTCCCATCCACCACTTCGCGGCGCTCTGGGCGGCCGCCGATGCGTTCACCAGCCGCAAACCGGTTGTCAAGGCTATGCCCGTTGACTAGCATTTAATCCTCCCGTGAACCCCCAGCCAAAGGACTCCGCGCCGTGATCATTGAGGCCACCGGCCTGACCAAGACCTACAAGTCGAAAAGCGGACCGGTTCACGCGCTCGCCGGCCTCGACCTCTCGGTGCCGCGCGGATCGGTCAAGGCCCTGCTCGGCCCCAACGGCGCCGGCAAAACCACCGTGGTGAAGATGCTGACCACCCTGATCCGACCGGATGCCGGCACCGCCTTTCTCGACGGAATCGACGTCGTGCAAAACCCCAAGGCCGTGCGGCGCATCATCGGCGTGTCCGGCCAGTACGCGGCCGTCGACGAGAACCTGACCGGATTCGAAAACCTCGAAATGGTCGGGCGGCTGTACCACCTCGGCGGTGCGGCGGCGCGGCGCCGAGCGCAGGAACTCATCGACCTCTTCGAGCTGACCGCGGCCGGAAACCGCCCGGTCAAGGGATTTTCCGGAGGTATGCGGCGCCGCATCGACCTCGCCGGAGCGCTCGTGATCAACCCGAAGGTGCTCTTTCTCGACGAACCGACCACAGGCCTTGACCCGCGCAGCCGGATCGCGTTGTGGGCCGTGATCAAGACACTCGTCGCCGACGGCACGACCGTGCTGCTCACGACCCAATATCTGGAGGAAGCCGACCAGCTCGCCGACGACATCGTCGTGATCGACGACGGGAAGGTGATCGCCGAGGGAACATCCGACCAGCTCAAGGCGCAGATCGGCGGGCACCGGTTGGAGGTCGCCCTCGTCGACGGCGGCGACAGCGCCGCGGCCCGCGGCATCCTGATGCGTCACGGTGTGGGGGAGGCGACGGTGTCGACGGACGGGCGCGGCGTTGAAGTGGCCGTGAACGACGGCCCGCAGGCCCTGCAACACGTGCTCGCCGAGCTCGGGGCGGCGGGCATTGAGCTGCACGATGCCGGAATGCGCCGGCCCACCCTCGATGACGTGTTCCTGAAGCTCACCGGGCACAAGGCCGACCTCAGCCAGGACGACGACCCGGATGCCGAGAAACCCGCCCGGCAGAAGGCAGCGAAGAGCGCATGAGTGCCGTGACCGAGACGGGTGAGCAGACGGAGCCCGCGTGGAACCCGTTGTCGGAGTGGTATTCCGACGGTTGGACGGTAACGAAGCGCAACCTGATCAAGGTGAAGCGGTCGCCCGACGTGCTCGTCTTCGCGGTGATCCAGCCGATCATGTTTGTGTTGCTGTTCAGTCAGGTGTATGGGGGCGCCATCTCGGTGCAGGGCACCGACTACACCCAGTTTCTGATGGCCGGGATCTTCGCGCAGACCGTTGTATTCGGTGCCACGTACTCGGGTTCAGCCATGGCGCTCGACCTCAAAGAAGGCATCATCGACCGGTTCCGCAGCCTGCCGATGACGTCGTCGTCGGTGCTCATCGGCCGCACCAACGGTGACCTCGCGCTGAACACCATCTCGATGGTGATCATGATGCTCACCGGGCTCGCGGTGGGCTGGCGGGTGAATTCCACCCCCGAGCAGTTCCTGGCCGGGGTCGGCCTGCTGCTGCTCTTCGCCTACGCGTTCAGCTGGGTGATGGCGCTGCTCGGCATGAGCGTGAAAAGCCCCGAGGTGATCAACAACGCCTCCTTCCTGATTCTCTTTCCGCTCACGTTCATCTCGAACGCGTTCGTGCCGAGCGAGACCCTGCCGACACCGTTGCGTGTGTTCGCCGAGTGGAACCCGGTGTCCTCGCTCGTGCAGGCGGTGCGGCAGCTGTTCGGCAACCTCGGTACCGCCCCGGTGCCCGAGATCTGGACCATGCAGCACCCGTTTCTCACGTCGCTCACCGGCATCACGGTGATGCTGCTCGTGTTCGTGCCGTTGTGCATCCGCAAGTTCGCCTCGATCAGTTCGCGCTAGGTTTTCCGTCCACAACAACGAAGCAAGGAGCCTGACATGACAACCCTCGGTATCCAGCACGCGTTCGGCGGGTTCGCGGTGAACGACATCGCGGCCGCGGCAGCGTTCTACGCCGAAACGCTCGGCCTGGACGTGCACTCGGAAGGCGAGATGGGACTGCTGCGCCTCACGTTGCCCGGCGGCGCCGAGGTGATCATCTACCCCAAGCCCGACCACGAGCCGGCGAATTTCACGATTCTCAACTTCGCGGTCGCCGACATCGATGTGGCCGTCGACGAACTCACGGAGCGCGGCGTCGAATTTCTGCGCTATGACCAGTTCTCCGAGCAGGACGCCAAGGGCATTCAACGTGGCGGAAACCCGGAGATCGCCTGGTTCACCGACCCGGCCGGCAACATCCTCTCGGTGCTGCACAGCACGTAACGATTAGTTGCGGCGTTTGCCGTTCTTCGGATTGCGGGTGGGCCGAGTGCGCCCGGGGGAGGAATCGCTCTTCTTCTTCGCGGCGGGTTTGGCCTGCGCCGCGGCCACGCGCAGGGCCTTGGCCGCGGCCTTGGCCTTGTCGGTCTTCTTGGGTTTGCGCGGGGGGCGGGCGCCCGGCTCGGGCGCCTCGCCCGCGGCAGCCGGGGCGCGAGAGCTGGCGGTCGAGCGTCCGCGCACAATGCCGATGAACTCTTCAATGTCGTCGTTCGTGTCCGCGGTGACCCACGCGAGCGCGATCTGGGTCTCCGGAACCCCGTCGACCGGGCGAGAGATCACGTCTTTGCGACCGTACAGGCGCGCGATGGAGTGCGGCACGATGATGATGCCCACCCCGGCCGCGACCTGCTCCATCACCTCGTCCATGTCTTTCATAACGGGAAGCGCACGACGGATGCCGTCCCGCACCTCGGTCGCCAGGTCACGCCACGCCGGGACATCGTCGGGGTCTTGCAGCAGGTGCTCGTCGGCGAGGTCCGTGAGCGCGACGAGGTCGGCATCCGCTATCTCGTGGCCCTTCGCGGCGACGACGACGGGTACCTCGTTGTAGAGACCGATGACGCTCAACTGGGCCTCATCGATGGGCAGACGCACCAGGCTGACCTCGGCGCGACCGTCGAGAAGCACGCTCACCTGCTCGCTGGTTTCGGTACGAAAAACCTCGAGCGGAACCTCGGGGCGACGCTCGGCCCAGATGCGAGTCCACTTCGTGGGAGTCACACCGGCGACGAAGGCAATGGAAAAGCTCAAGGCATCCTCTTCTGCAGCACGGAAAAGCCCCAAAGGGGGTGCTCTCAGGCTATACGCTTAGGGGATGACGTCCGTAAAGAAGCCCCAGACCATGAAGCCTGCCACGGCGGCCCAGAAACTCGGGATTCTGCTCGACGCGGCACCCGCTGAATTCCAGACCGCGCTCGTGACCCGCACCGAGCTCGCCGCGCTAATGGAGAACCCGCCCGAATGGCTCGTTGAGCTGCGCGCCAACGGCCCCCACCCCAAGCAGGTCGTCGCCGCCAAGCTCGGCGTGTCGATCTCCGGGCTCGCCCGCAGCGGCGCAACCGAACCCATGACCACCGCAGAGATCAGCGCCCTGCTGCAGCAGCCGCCGGCATGGCTCGTGCTCGAGCGTTCCACCCAGGCCGGCGTTCGTGCCGACCAGATCGCCGTGAAAGACCGCGACGCGGAGCGTGCCGCGAAGAAGGCGCACATCGAGCGCAAGGCCGCTCAGGAGCTCGCGAAAGAAACCCGCACCAACTAGCGCGTCCGCCGGCCGCGTCCGGCATCTGCTGGCCTGCATCCGCTGCCGTGCCCCGGTGTGCGTTGTCGCGCCGGTGTGTGGCTAGTTCAGGAGATTCGGTCACGGCATCCGGTTCTGCCGCGTGTTTGCGGGCGACCGGATGCCCGCGGCGGCGGATCTCCTGAACTAGGGACGGGGCCCTCCGTGAGCGGAGGCCGCGGCCCGCCTGCCGTGGCCTGGGCTGCACGGACCGGCCTGGCGGGCATCCGCTGCCGTGCCCCGGTGTGCGTTGTCGCGCCGGTGTGTGGCTAGTTCAGGAGATTCGGTCACGGCATCCGGTTCTGCCGCGTGTTTGCGGGCGACCGGATGCCCGTGGCGGCGGATCTCCTGAACTAGGGACCGGACGGAGACGGAGACGGAGACGGGACCCGGGTCGGGCCCGGGGACGGGGTCAGTAGCGGTCGCGCAGGAACGACACGATGTCGGCGAGCTCGGCCTGCGACACGGAATGGCCCATTCCTTCGTAGATGCGTTCCGTGAGTGTGCTGTGAGCGGGGAGCCAGGCCTGCGTGCGATCCACGGCCACACCGGGAATGACCGGGTCGGCCGTTCCTCGCCCCCAGAACACCGGCGGGCGACGCTCGGCGAGCCGCTCGTCGCCAGTGCTCGCCCCGGGCGACACGAAGCCGGACAGCTGCACGGCGAACGCGAATCGGTCGGGGGCGCGGCGCATCAGCTGCAGCGCCATCGCTCCGCCCTGCGAAAAACCGAGCAGCCCCACGGATGCCGGTGGTTCCGCCAGGTTATCGAGCCACGCCAGCACGGCGGTGGCGGCGTCGTTCACGGCAGAATCCACGACCTCCGCGGCCGCGTTCGGGTCGGTGATCGGAAACCACGACCACCCGTCACCGGCCGGGATCGGTGCTCGCAGCGCGGCGATCACGGGCTCCAGCGGCAGATGCGGGGCGAGGGAGAACAGGTCGCCCTCGTGTGAGCCGTAGCCGTGCAGGATGAGCAGCAGCGGTCTGCCGACGCGATCGGCCCCGGCGGCAGACCAGAGTACGGCGTCGGTGTCGATTGGCACGACGTTGTGGTTGTCCAATGGGGCCTCCCGATTTACTATCGACGCATGAGCGGCGTTGATTACTTCAATACTTTCATTGCCGTGGCCCCCGATTCCACCGCAACGTGCGGGATGATCCCGCCGGGCGGGGCAAAATCCGACAGCGTCGTCGCGCGCATGTGGCGGATGATCGCCGAATCGCCGTATGAATACACCTCGGCCGACGTGATCTTCTCGGTGTACGCCGACCGGGCGAAGATCGCGGATGCCGATCGGCCGGGCGCCCGCGAGGAGTACTTCGGTGTGGGTCGTGCCTGCCTGAGATCCAGCGACCTCGGCAAACGGTACGGCTGGGGGATCCACGCCGACACCACCGGGCACGTGGCGCTGTACGCGGTGGGAACGCGCGAGTACGCCGCCTTCGCCTCGGGCGTCGCCCCCGACGGCGAACCGGTGGCGCTCACCCGCGCGATGCGCTGCGCGCGTCGCTGACAATCGGCCCTGGCCGTCTACGCCTCAGGCGGCAACGCTGGCCACCGGCGCTGGCTGCATGCGCCTCGAGGGGCAAGCGGCCAGCACGTGCGCCACGCACCAGGGGCACCGCGTGGCCGACCCGCGCCCGCCGTGCGCAATCGGGTCGCCGGTGCGCACGCACCAGGGGTACCAGCGCGGCCGACCCGCGCCCGCCGTGCGCAATCGGGTCGCCGGTGCGCAAGAATGAGTCCATGAGCGTGCGCACACCTGACCCCGACCCGGACTGGATGCCCAAGGGCGATTCCGCAGTTCCGAGCAGCAACCCCGCATGGCTGAAAGATGTGGAGCTTGCCGAGATTCGGCGCCGCCTGCCCATTCTCTATATCGAGGCCGTGCCCGTGCGAGTCGACGGCCTCGGCCAGGTCGTGGAGGTGGGCGTGCTGTTGCGCGCCCGGCCCACCGGCGAGATGACCCGCACCCTCGTGTCAGGCCGGGTGCTGTACGGCGAGACGCTGCGCGATGCGCTGTTCCGGCACCTGGAGAAAGACCTCGGCCCGATGGCTTTCCCGCAGCTTCCGGTCAGCCCGGTGCCCTTCACCGTCGCCGAGTACTTCCCGATGCCGGGCATCTCCGCCTTCACCGACGATCGGCAGCACGCCGTGTCGCTGGCCTACGTCGTTCCCGTCACCGGCACCTGCGATCCCCGCCAGGACGCCCTCGAAATCACCTGGATGAGCCCCGAGGAGGCCGTGTCCCCGGCCGTGTCCGCCGAGATGGAGGGCGGGCGCGGCGCGCTGCTGCGCTCCGCGATGGCCTCCGTCGGTCTGCTGCGCTAGCCAATCACCGACAAAACGGATGCGCCGGGCCGGCCGGCACCGGCGCATCCGTTCTTCAGGTGCTCGGTCAGGTGACGGTGAGTTGTGTGTACATTCCGGCGGCGTAGTGGCCGGGGAGGTTGCAGACCAACTCATACTGTCCCGGCTTCAGGGTGACGGTCATCCAGCCTGAGGTTCCGGGCAGGATTCCCTCGCCCCCGCCGTCACCGCAGGTGTTGGATGCCTCGCCCAGGTTGCCCGCTTCGTCGATCTGTTGGTCACCGGCGATTGCTCGTGTGCCCACAATGTGAGAGTCGGGAAGGGGCAGAACAACCATTTCGTGAGTGATGTTTCCCCTGTTCGTCACGAGGAACGATACCGTCCCGTGTTCAACAGTGGCCCGGTCGGCGTTCAATCGCATGGAGGCACCGGACCATGGACCGTGGCCTCCGCCCATCATGGGCCCGCCCATGTCCGTCGTGGTGACGCTCACGACCGTTCCCAAGAGGCTCGGCGCCGCGCAGTCCCCGGACCGCGATCCGGGCCCGCCAGCGGTGAACCCGCCGCCCAGGAGGCCGACCGTCACGAGGGACAACCCGGCGAGCAACACCGTGGCCAGAATCCCCACGATCACCCACACCCCGGTCGACCACTTTCGAACGGTCGTCATTCCGGTCGGCGAAGAGCGGTGCGACGGGAGAGGTACTCGGTTTCATCGATCTCTCCGCGGGCGAAACGCTCGTGCAGAATGACCTCCGCCTGATGGTGCGAGGGGTGCACCGCGCTCGTTCCATGATCGGAGTGCGGGCGCCGCAGCAGAACCACGATGATGACGGTGATCACGCCGCCCCAGAACAAGACCATCAACACTGCCATTATGATCCAGCCGGTCATTCCCCAGCTGTCGCCGCCCCATCCGTACATGGTCAAACCTCCATTTTCTTGAAAGGCTATCGCTGCTCGCGATCGACACACAGGGCCGTAAGTCCTCAGCGCGCGATTCGACCCACGCCGAACGTTCCATCGAGCGAGGCGAGCTGCTGCGCTAGCTGAGGCCGAGCGTGTCGAGGAACAGGCGCTCGTAGCGGGGCGCATCCACGTCGAGGGCCACCTCCACGGTCGCCCACTCCTCGTGCAGGCCGTGCACGATGTCCTCGCCCGGGTGAAGGCGCAGGTCCACGAGCGTCTGGCCGCGGCCGTACCCGGCGAGCTGCACGCTCACCGGTCGCAGCTCGGTGCAGAGCGCGCCCGGGTCCACGAGGGCGCACACGGCGCCGGCGTCACCGATCAGTCCCGAGTATTCGCTCGCCCGGTCGGCGCCCAGCATGATGCGGTTCGTCAGCAGCGCGCCCACGACCTGGCCGAGCGGGGACTCACCGTTCACCAGAGCGGATGCCGTTGACTCGGCAACCCCCACCTGGTTGAACACGTCGAGCCCATACATGAACGTGGGAATGCCCGAGTCGAGCACGATCGCGGCCGCCTCCGGGTCGTGCCACACATTGAATTCGGCTACCGCTGTGGCGTTGCCCACGCTCGCCGAGCCGCCCATGAACACGATGCGCTCAATGTTGTCGGCGAGGTCGGGGTACTGGCGCAGGAGCAGGGCCAGGTTGGTCTGCGGGGCGAGTGCCACGAGCGTGACCGGCCGCGGGCTGGCCGTGATGAGTGAGCGCATGAGCTCAATCGAGCTGATGGGCACCGCGGTCCGATCGCTCGGCGGCAGCCGCAGCGTGCCGAGTCCGCCCTCTCCGTGCACGTGCGAGGCGGAACGCGCCGGTTCGAGCAGCGGGCGACGCGCTCCGGCCGCCACGGGGATGTCGGGCGCGCCTGCCACGTCCAGAATGCGCAGCGTGTTCTCCACAACACGCTCGAGGGAGGCGTTGCCGGCGACGCAGCTGATGCCGAGCACGTCGATGCCCGGGTGGGCGACGGCGAAAAGAATGGCGAGGGCATCGTCGACGCCGGTGTCAACGTCGAGGATGACCGGGATGGTGGGTGCGGTAGGCATCCGTTCAGCCTAGTTCGCACCCGCCACCGATCGGGCTAGCGAACCAGTCGAACCTCGTGCAGCTGCTCGCCGAGTACCTCTTCATTGCGTTCGAGGCCGTCGGGGCGATAGCCGTTCCGGGCGTAAAAAGAATGGGCGCGAGGATTGTCGGCGGCCACCCACAGCATCGATTCACCGGGATCAACGACGGCATCGAAGAGTTTCTGGCCCAGACCGGAGCCGTGAGAGGCCTGCAACAGGTACATGTTGTAGAGCTCATTGTCCACCGGGGACGTCGCGTCACGAGACGGACCGCTGCAGGCAAATCCGACGATGTCCCCGTCCACGACGGCGACGAATTGGCGGTAGTCCGGTCCTTGAGCGGTGAACCGGCGCCACAGGGCGGCGAAGCGCTCTGGCCGCAGCTGAGACAGGGCAGCCGAGCTCAGCAGGTGATCATAGGTCTCGTGCCAGCAGGTCGCGTGTACGCGGCCGAGGCTGTCGGCATCTGCTTCTTCAACGGGCCGAACGACAACAGTGGAGTTCATGTAGCGACTGTACCTGCATTTGTACACCGGCTTTTGCCGCGGGCATGCAAAACGGGCCGGCCTCGTGAGAGATCGGCCCGTTTTTAGCAGCTAATTGAAGCGGATGCCTCAGCCCTGCGAGCGGCGCGGAGCCGAGCGGCCCGCTCCGCCGGAGCCGGACCCGCGAACGAGTCCGCCGACCTGCAGGCTGCCGACGCGGGGTCCGCCGGAGCGGCCCGCCGCGGTGCCCGCCGGGGCGTTCTGGCTGCGTCCGGCTGCGGCGGGACGGCCACCGCCGCGACGTGCGCCGCCGGCCGAAGCCGCGTCGCTGCTGCTTGAACGTCCGCCACGACCCTCACGGCTGGCGGAATCGCGTCCGCCGTCGCGTCCGCCACGGCCGGCGCCCTGCTCGTCACGGTTGACGCGCTTGCGCTGGGCATTGGCGCCCTGCGAGCGGCCGCCCTGCGACTGGCGCTGCTGCTGCTGCGGCTCGACGCGAGGAAGCGGCTTCACGTAGGCGGCAATGTCGCCGACGAGGGCGTCCACGGCGGCGGAGGAGGAATCGACGCGCTGCGGGGTCACCTTGATGGCGGCCTTGCGCAGCAGGGAGTCGGTGTCGCGCTTCTGCTCGGGCAGAACCACGGTCACCACGTCGCCGGCGCTGCCGGCCCGGGCGGTGCGGCCCGAGCGGTGCAGGTACGCCTTGTGCTCGGCGGGCGGGTCAACGTGAATCACGAGCTCGATGTCGTCAACGTGCACACCGCGAGCCGCGACGTCCGTTGCGACGAGCACCTTGACGGTGCCGGCGCTGAAGGCGGCGAGGTTGCGGTCACGGGCGACCTGCGAGAGGTTGCCGTGCAGGTCGACGGCGGGAATTCCCGAGTCGGTGAGGTTCTTGGCCAGTTTCTTGGCCTGGTGCTTGGTGCGCATGAAGAGGATTCGACGTCCGCTGCCCGAGGCCAGCTTCTGTACGAGATCCTTCTTGGCATCGACGCCGGTGACCTCGAACACGTGGTGGGTCATGGCGGAGACGTGGCTGGTGGCCTCGTCGACCGAGTGCGTCACCGGGTCGTGCAGGAAGCGGCGCACGATCTTGTCCACGCCGTTGTCGAGCGTGGCGGAGAAGAGCATGCGCTGTCCGTTGGACGGCGTCTTGTCGAGGATGCGCGTGACGACGGGCAAAAAGCCCAGGTCGGCCATGTGGTCTGCCTCGTCGAGCACGGTGATCTCGACGGAGTCGAGGTTGACGAAGCCCTGCTTCATGAGGTCTTCGAGACGGCCCGGGCAGGCCACGACGATGTCGACGCCCGACTTGAGGGCGGACACCTGACGGTTCTGCGACACGCCACCGAAGATGGTGGTCGTGTTGAGACCGTAGGCCTCGGCGAACGGGGTGATCGCGTTGGTGATCTGTGTGGCGAGTTCGCGGGTGGGTGCCAGGATCAGGCCGAGCGGGCGACCCGGGCGGCGCTTGCCGCCGGCCAGCTTGCCGCCGAGGCGGGACACCATGGGGATGGAGAAGGCGAGGGTCTTGCCCGAGCCGGTCTTTCCGCGTCCGAGAACGTCGCGGCCCTTGAGAGTGTCGGGCAGGGTGTCAACCTGGATGGGGAACGCATTGTCGATTCCCTGTGAGGAGAGCACATTTACGAGGGGGGTGGGCACGCCGAGCGCGCTAAATCTAACTTCAGTCAAGAGTGGTGCCTTTCAGGCATCAGGCTCCTCGCCCGAACCGAGGCCGCGCATGCGGCTGCCGGAACCAGGAGGATTCACATGGCGAAGGTGCCGAAGGGCACATCCGTTCGCCGTAAGAATGTTTCATTCCGAAATCGGGCCTGCCCGGGGGCTGCCGCGATAAGAAGAGGGCGTTCTACGACGCAGCGAGCGCAACTACGCACTCGCAAGTATCTTGAGCCTACCCTATGAATCACAAAGCGGGCCCCACCGACCCGGTGCGCCAGCCCGTCAATAGCGGGAACGACTGTCCCAGACCGTGCTGAGGCGCTCGTGTTCGGCCCGGGACAGCGCGCGTGAATTCATTCCGGTGGCGACGGTTGGTGTCGGCGGCCTCGATGGATTTGGTATTCGCGCCAGGTCAACCAGACGATGAATATGTCGAATGCTGTCAAGAGTATGAGGCCGACGGAGAATGCCACGACAATTTGATATGTCTGGTACACGATGAAGACCACGAGAAACCCGATCATCCACGGATAGGCCCACAGCTTGTCTGTCAGTACGGCCCAAACCAGAACAACCTTCACCAAACCGTGCAGGAGCAGGTAGAGCGCCCCGAAGAGCGTGGCCGACATGCTCAGGCCGTCGGTGAGATTCAGCAGGTAGTTACCAATAACATCCCGCGGGTCTTCGGCGAGTTCGTGCTGGGTCAAAAACCGTACGATGTCTCCGATTTGTTGGGGCGATACGAGGAGAAGGAGAACGCCGCCGACCAGCTCTAAAACCCCGTCGAGGCCCTTGAGGATAAGGCTCACCCGGAACGTCCGGTCCAGCAGGGTGGTCCCGCGCATTAGTTTGGTCATCAAGCCCCTCAGAAAGTAACAGCTGTTACATTACATCTTGTGATGAATAACATTCGCTGGGTCCTCATTCTGGTACAGCTCCCCGCCGACCCGTCGAGACATCGGGTGGCAGTGTGGAGAGAATTGCGCAAAGCCGGGGCCGTGTCCGTGTCGGCTGGTGTGTGGGCGCTGCCTGCGGGCCCGACGTTCCAGCCCGCCGTGGACCGAGCGGGAGACCTGTGTCGCAAGGGCGGCGGAACGTTCGCGGTTATCGATGCGTCCCCGCGGGACGATGCGTCGACGGCACTGATTCGAGATGCATTCGCGGCCGCCCGGGTTGACGAGTGGGCGGAATTCGATGCGGACTGTGGCAAATTCGAGCAGGAGATCGCCAGGGAAATTGCCAAGCAGAAATTCACCTTCGGCGAGCTCGAAGAGGAAGAACAGAGTCTGGAGAGACTGCGTCGCTGGTACCGGGATTTGAAGAAACGTGATGTTCTGGACCTGCCGGAGGCGACGTTCGCCGAGCAGCGGTTGCACAGCTGCACGGTGATCCTCGACGGCTACGCCGAGCAGGTGTATGAGGTCATGCGGGACGCCACTCCTGCCATCGACACCCCCGTGGTCAGCAGTCGTTCCGCCGAGTACGGCGCGCAGCAGGCATGACCGGCGTCACGCTTTCACCATCCTGACGACCGCCGTGGGAGTATGCGATCGTGGTCCCCGCGCTGGATCAGCGTGTCGCCACCGAGGAACCCGGACGGAGATCCAGGCGTCGCAGAAGCTGCGCGTTGACGGCGACCACGACGGTCGACGCCGACATGAGGAGCGCTCCGATTTCCATGGGCAGGATGAAGCCGATGGGGGCGAGGACACCGGCAGCGAGGGGGACGGAGATCAGGTTGTACCCGGCGGCCCACCAGAGGTTCTGCTTCATTTTCGCGTAGCTGGCCCGTGACAGCTCGATGACCGACAGCACCGAACGCGGATCGTCGCTGGCGAGGATGACGCCGGCCGACGCGATGGCCACGTCCGTGCCGGCGCCAATGGCGATGCCGACATCTGCCTGGGCGAGCGCGGGTGCGTCGTTGACGCCGTCACCGACCATCGCGACTTTTCGCCCCTCACCCTGCAGCTCGGCCACTTTTCTGGCCTTGTCTTCGGGGTGAACCCCGGCGAAGACGCGGTCGATGCCGAGCTCAGCGGCCACGGACTGCGCCACGGCTTCAGCGTCGCCGGTGATCATGACCACCTGGATTCCGAGGGCATGCAGGGCGTCGACCGCTTGCCGGGACTCGTCGCGGATCTCGTCGGCCAGGCCGATGGCACCGACGACGGCACCGTCCCGCAACACGTGCAGAATGATGGCGCCCTGCGTCTTCCACTCCTCCGTGACGCCGAGCGGGCGGGCGCTGTGGCTCTCGAGCATGCTCGGACCGCCGACGCTGATCTCGTGTCCCGCCACCGTGCCGGAGACGCCGACGGCGGCGGAGGTGCGGAAGTCGGTCGCGCGGGGGACGGTCACCGCTCTGCCCTGGGCGGCGGTCACGATGGCGCGGGCGAGAGGATGCTCGCTGTCGGCTTCCGCGGAGGCCGCCCACGCGAGGAGGTCATCTTCGGTGTAGCCGTCGACGACGGTGAGGTGCGACACGGTGGGCTCGCCCTTGGTGAGAGTGCCGGTCTTGTCGAAGAGAACGGAGTTGACGGTGCGCATGCTTTCGAGGGCCAGGCGATCCTTGATCAGCACCCCGCCCTTCGCCGCGCGTTCCGTCGCGATGGACACCACGAGGGGGATCGCGAGGCCGAGCGCGTGAGGGCAGGCGATCACCAGAACGGTGATCGTGCGGATGACGGCATCCTGAGGTTGCCCGAGCAGCGTCCACGTGATGGCGGTGAGCACGCCGGCTCCGAGCGCGAACCAGAACAACCAGCCGGCGGCCTTGTCGGCGATGCGCTGCGCCTTCGATGATGATCCCTGAGCCTCGGCGACCAGGCGTTGAATGCCGGCCAGCGCCGTGTCATCGCCGACGGCGGTGACACGCACGCGCAGCGCCGAATCGGTCGCGACCGTGCCGGCGACGACGTGGTCGCCCGGTGCCCGGGAGACGGGGCGTGATTCGCCGGTGATCATCGACTCGTCAACATCGGCCGTGCCTTCGGTGATGACCCCGTCCGCCGGTACTCGTCCACCCGGGCGCACCACGATGACATCGTCCAGCACGAGGTCGGTCGGGGATACGAGCACCACGACGTCGCCGTCGATGCGTTCTGCTTCGTCGGGCAGTAGTGCGGCCAAAGACTCCAGGGCCGTGGACGTCTGTGCCAGGGAGCGCATCTCGATCCAGTGGCCCAGGAGCATGATGACGATCAGAAGGGCGAGTTCCCACCAGAAGTCCAGCTCGCGATCGATGAAGCCCACGCTGGCACCCCAGGACGCGACGAAGGCCACGGTGATCGCGAGAGCGATCAGGAGCATCATTCCGGGTTTGCGGCTTTTCAGCTCGGAGACCGCGCCGGTGAGGAATGGTCGGCCACCCCAGACATACATCACGGTGCCCAGGAGCGGGGAAATCCACGTCACCCATCCGGTGGAGGGAAGGGGGTATCCCACGAGCATGGCGAACATGGAACTGAAGCCGACCACGGGAACGGCGATGACCAACATGGTCCAGAACAGTCGCCGAAACTGGCCGACGTGATCTGCGTGCCCACCGTGGCCCGAGTGGTTCATTGACGAATGCGTCATCTCCGCGTGGTTGGGTGGAGACTCCGGTCCCGCCGCTGGTGCATGGGACATGGCCGACGGTTCCGGATGGGTGTGCGGGGAAGTCATGACACCCAACATATACCCTATGGGGGTATCGTGACGCGATTTCGGGACGATTTTTTCGGCCGGTTGCGACCGGGGCGTTCGGGTGGGTTCAGCGTGCCTGAATGATGCCCATCATTCCGGCATCCTCATGATCGAGAATGTGGCAGTGGTACACGGTTCGCCCGCCGAAGTCGTCGAAGGCGATACGCACTCGGGTGGTGCTGCGCGCGGGGATGTTGACCACGTCCTGCCAGATCGTCGCGTCGACGGCGCGGCCACCCTGCTCGACAATCTGCATGGGCCACACGTGCAGATGCAGCGGATGATCGAGCGTGCTGGTGTTTGTGAGCAGCCATTCCTCGACGCTGCCGAACTGAACGGTTTCGTCGACTCGGGAGGGGTCGAAGGCGCGGCCGTTGATCGTGGGTGACATCATCCCGCCGCCCATGGCGCCCATACCCATGGCGAACACCAACTCACGCCGCGCGGTCACGGTCTCGGTTCGCAGATCGCGCGGAACGGGTTGGCGGGGGAGGGCCCCCGGTTCCTCGGCCGTCTCACCCGCAACGGTGAGGGTGGCCAGGGGACTGTCATCGGCGTTCGTGGCGGGATCTCCGCCCATCATTCCGCCGGTCGCTCCGCGGTCGTAGTGGAGGGAGCGCAGGACGGAGGTTCCGGCGACCCCGGTCACGAGGAGATCGGCCCGGTTGCCCGGCGCCAGCACGATCTCATCGACGTCGCGGGCGGAGGCGAAACGTCCGGAATCGATTCCGAGGAGGGTCATCCGCTGCCCGTCCAGGCGCAGTCGCAGGTACCGAGACACGCAGGCGTTGACGATGCGCCAGCGCTCCCGTTCGCCGGGGCGGGCCGCCAGTGCCGGGTTGAGCTGTCCGTTGACCAGCACGAGTTCTCCCTCGCGGCCGGACATCTTCTGCATGAATGTTGCGCCCGGGATCGAGCCTGCCGAGCCGATGGTCACGTCCGAGACCACCAGCAGGCGCTCCCTGGTCGCGGGGATCGGGTCGTCGTCTTCGACGATGATGGCACCGAAGAGACCTCCGAACACCTGGTCGGTGACGAACCCGTGCTGGTGCGGGTGGTACCAGTACACGCCCGGCGGGTGATTCGTGGGCAGTTCGTACCGGTAGTCGAAGGAGTCTCCGGCCGGAACGCTCACGAACATGTTGTCGCTGTTGTTCTCCGGGGACACGTGCAGGCCGTGCACGTGCAGATTGCTCGGATCGGCCAGGCCGTTGCGCAGGCTCACGCTGAGTGTGTCGCCGGCTCGAACGCGCAGTGTGGGCCCGGGGGTGCCGCCGTTATAGCCCAGCGCCCGCACGGTTTGCCCCGCTATGGTCACCTGCCCGGGGGCAGACTCCAGCGCGACGGTGAGGGCGCCGTTGGCGCTCTGCAGCTCGTCCGGTTCGATGAAATCGCTGCCTGCTCCGATGTCCGACGGCGCGAGGGACGTCCCTCCCTGATTCACCAGAAGCCCCGTTCCTCCGACTGCGACGCCCGCAATCCCCGCCCCGCCCAGCAGAAGGGCGTTGCGCCGAGTGATCGGTCGCATTACTGCTCGTCACCGAGTGTGCGCAGCTGATCGCGATACTGCTGGGCGGTGAGTTCTCCGCGAGCGAAGCGTTCATCGAGAATCAGCCGGGCGCGCGTCGGTGCGGGCGGGCCCGATGTTGGCGGCCGGCCGGCACCGCCCGAGGTGTGGGAGAGCAAACGAACGACCACATAGACGATCAGGGCCAGGCCCACGATCACCAGCAGTGCGAATCCCCACGACCATCCCATATTTGCTGTGCCCCACATCATCAGATTCTCCGTTCGTTCGGGTGTTCGGCCATCCGGTCGCACGTTGCGCCCGACCTGACCACATCATACCCAGGG